>Ga0208085_1000057_pt1 | contig 39965 bp, 28 predicted proteins | sample LakMenEpi21Jun10_FD_150721 | JGI IMG/M metagenome (GOLD analysis project Ga0208085, IMG submission 150721) | Freshwater microbial communities from Lake Mendota, WI - 21JUN2010 deep hole epilimnion (SPAdes) | ecosystem: Environmental > Aquatic > Freshwater > Lentic | place: Lake Mendota, Madison...
CCCGGTTCCGGGACCGCTTGGGACTGGGATGCAAATACTGCAAAGCGATCGAACACCAAAAAGTCCTGTCCGGTATCGTTGCGAAATCGGATCGATGTAATCAGGGAACCCTCGGTCCCCTCGATCCGCAAATAGGCGTTTCGGACAGTGACCCCGCCACTCCAATTGACCCCAGCAAGACTTTCAACCGTACCTAGATTCTGTCCGTTTACAAACAGAGTGTGGTCCGTGACCGGAAACGGATTGGTCGGGCTCGACAAGGCCGACTGAAAATTCGCCAAACCGATTCCTACGACGGGAGCACCAGTAGCGAGTACGAAGGTTGTGTTGGTGGCCGCAGATGGCAAAAACGGGCCGTTAAGGCCGTTGCCCGCATTGGTCAGCACTTTGGTGCCGTCCCAAAAGTTGTTGGCTGTCTGCGAATCGCCCGCCGCATCAAATGTCTTTGGCAAGCTGGTATAGGACTTGTTCTCAGGGATAAGACCCTCGAACGAGATGGTCAAACCCGAGATCAAGGCGGTGTCCTCGAAATCCTCCACCGTATACCCACTGATCCCCAGCGCCGCATCCATTGCCACTGTATTGGCCGAATAACTGCTTCCAGCAAAGGACGTCACAACGAACCCCGCCTGGCACGATTCGGAAATCAAACCAGGACCCAACAACGTCACTACCACTACAAAAAACCAACCCAATCTCGACATCGCATAAGCTCCGTTCATGATTCCTCAGGGTGTATCGATCCGTAAAAACTTCAACAAGTGAGTAGGGACTCGAAAGTGTCTCCACTCCCCTCAGAACCAATACGACGGACATCTACACGCCTAGTGGAGAAAACGTTACTGCTTGACCTCGAGCCGGTCGAAAGACCGCGAAGCGATCGCGACGAACAGAATGCTGCCGATCGATCCAAGCAGGCAGGTGGTCAAAAAGACGCTTGCAAAACTCGTCTCTGGAATCGAGCCGACGAAGAAATTCTTCGATAGGATCAAGATTGCGTATCCGAAGTAGCCGACCGAGTCGGCCACATACATCATGAAACCGACGTTGGCTCGGTCGCGAGTGCATGCGATGATCCGCTCAAAGACCGTCGTATGAACTGCTACATAGGGCAAATACAGACCTGCCCCAATGCATACCATCAATCCCATCGGCGAGATCTCCATCCAAAACCGATGGCCTAAGACGCTCAGCAAGATCAGCAAAAAGCCCACGGTGCATGTCGCAAAGGCCAAGCGAAGCGCTTGGCGATTGTCTTTGACCAGTACGGCCGAAGCGTTGGCAATGGTCGCCACGAGCATCACCCAAAAATCGATGCTCGCGTAATCCGAGGATTGGATCTTCGCCCCGAGTCCGGTCAAAATCTCTCTGGCAAAATCATCCCGAAAACTTCGCAAGATGCTCACGATGAAGTACATGCCGGCGATCGCACCGATCCCCCAGGCATAAGTCCTTACAATGTACCAGCGATCCTCTTTGCGCATCGGCTCCCTAGGACTGCGGACCGTCTGGTCCAGGAGCGTCGGTGGTGGAATCTGATGGAGCATCCAGAGAAAAAAGCAGATCGGTAGGAAAAACAACAGCCCGGAGAGAAACGGCATCCAACGCTCCGATTCGGCCAAGTTCCATCCCAGCCGTTGCTGCGTCGTGTCCATCACCTGCTGGCCAACCGTCTTGGCAACGCCACCGGCCAATATGAAACTAGCACACAGACCGGCCGCTAGAGCCTCGGTCAAGCGACGGCCCTCGAGCGACCCTAGCACCAAACCGAAGACGATTCCCAACGGTAAACCGTTGAGAAACATACAAACCACATGCCAAGGAGAGGGGACTATGGCAAACAGAAACAGCGATCCTAACGCCGCGAGAATCAACATTAGGATCGTCCAAGCTCGTCGCTCGGGGCCCGCCTCGGACACCACGCGGATCCCGACCAATTTCGAGACCAAATACCCGATCACCTGCGCCGAAACCAAAACCGCCTTCTGATCCCAATCCCCACCGAACCCTTGCGCCAAATCCTCGTGCTTGAAGGCCGCCACCGTAAACGGCTTACGGTACATGTACATGCAAAAATAGGTCCCAAAGGCAGCCAAGATCGCCCAGGCGTTGACCAACCAAGCCGATTGCATGAGACGATGGATCAAGACGTTTGCCTCAAGATTGTTTTTGGATTCCCGCACGGGTTGGCCCCGATGGCGATGGCAAGACAGCATAACCCCAAGCGAGCTATATTGGGTATTACCCCGCCGGGATTTCATCCCGTTTTCATCAAGACCTGCCAAGTGCGTTGCGACCCGAGTTCCAACCAATCAACCAAGCAATCAACCAAACTACCAACTTAACTACCATGTGGAATCGAACCGCCTTGCTCCTGATGGTCGTTCTTGCGACCGCCCCGATCCTGCTGGCTCAGTTCGCGCTGGCTCAGTCCTCCTCGAATCCCGAAGGCAACCCTGGGATCGAGTTGACGCGCCGAGCCTTGAGCTCCCGCGTCGAGCAAATCGAAAGGGCCAACGACCTGCGAGCTTTCGGCTCCCAAGAGCCATGGAGCCTTGCACAAGAGACACTCCGCAGGCAACTTGCCGAAATGCTCGGCCTGCCCCCGCTGGAGTCACGCCCGAGCCAACTCCATGCGGTCACGACCGGGACGCTCGAGCACGAGGACCTTATCGTAGAAAAGATCCACTTCCAATCGAGTCCAGGACTCTACGTCACCGGGAACCTCTATCGGCCCAAGCAGATCGATAAACCCCTGCCGGCGATTCTCTATGTCTGCGGGCATGGCCAAGTCAAAGAGAATGGGGTGAGCCTCGGGAACAAAACCCACTACCAGCACCATCCGGCTTGGTTTGCCCGGCAAGGCTACATCGCCATGGCCATCGACACGATCCAACTCGGTGAGATCGAAGGGATCCACCATGGGCTTTACCGTTTCAATCGCTGGGACTGGCCTTCCCGGGGGTATACCCCCGCAGGAGTCGAAACTTGGAACGCGATCCGAGCCGTCGATTATTTGGTCACTCGGCCCGAGGTCGATGCGTCCAAGATCGGTATTACCGGCCGCAGCGGCGGGGGGGCTTATAGCTGGTATGCAGCCGCGATCGATCCTCGGATTCGAGTCGCTGTACCGGTCGCGGGTGTGACCGATCTTCGCGATCAGGTCATCGATCAAGTCGTCCGAGGGCACTGCGACTGCATGTTCTTCAACAACCGCTACGGTTGGGACTTTACGACCCTGTGCGCGATGGTCCATCCTCGCGCCCTGCTGATAGGCAACACCGACGAAGACCCCATTTTTCCACTCCGAGGCGTCTTTCGCGTCCAGCAGCAACTGCGCACGCTCTATGCGCTAGACTCAAAAAGCAACCTCGGTATCCAATGGACCACCGGTGGCCACGAAGACACCCAAGAACTCCAAATCGGCTGCTTCGTTTGGTTTGATCGCCATCTGCTCGGTACCCAACGGAAACTTCAGCGCATCGCCGAACCCCTCTTTGCCAAAGCCGACCTGAAGGTCTTCGCGTCGCTCCCGGCGGACCAGCGCGTCACGGATGTCCAAGACTGGTTCGTTCCGATCGCTGCGAGCGCCTTTGGGACCGAGACCCAACTCCCTATGGATCGAGCGTCCTGGGACTTGCGCTGCGAAGCGATCCGGCTTGAGATCTCCCAAGCGGTCCACGGACGACTTCCTGGATTCCCATCCGATAAGCAATCCGCTGGAGCACTTGAACCTGCGCATGTAGCTCACGCGATCGGTGCATCGCAAGCGATTCCGACGGATCCAGCGCCGCAAACGCGACTCGAGCTGATCGAGACCCAAGACGGGGTCGATCCAGGTGCCAGGGGCAATCAGGTGGGCAGGGTCTCTCGCGACGATTGGGAAGTGACGCAACTCGAATGCCAGTCCGACTCGATCCCATGCGCGACGCTCCTGCGGATCCGCGCATGGGGCCATGATGAGTCGATCGACCCGTCGGTCCAAATCGTCCTTGCCGACGAATCGCTTTGGAAGGCTTGGACGATCACCACGAACCCTCAATCGCTCGAGAGCCAGGGGGTCGACGGCGATGGTTTGGTCAAAGGGCAGATCCTAGGCGAAGCCTGGCGAACCCTCTTGGCCCAAGCGGCAGCCAACCAGACGACCTACCTAGTTTTTCCGGAGGGACGCGGACCTTGGGCTTGGGATCCGACCGATAAGATCGGACTGCACTGGAGACGATCGTACTTGCTGGCCGGTTGGTCGCTCGAGGGTCGGCAGGTCGCAGGCATTGCCAAGTCGATCGAAGCGGTCTTGGCCGAACATCGCATCGATCAGTGCCGACTCAAAGCCGGTGCGCAGATGTCGGTCCATGCCCTGCATGCGGCCCTGTTGTGCCCCGACAAAATCGAATCGCTGGAACTTCATTCTCTGGACTCTGAAGCCTATTCCAAGGGTTTTGTGTTGATCGGTATTTTGCGATTCTGCGAACTTGAGGATGTGCTCGCGGCCGTTTCGAGCCGGATCCCGACGAAGCTTAGGAATGCGGCGAGCTATCGCAAGCTTCCGCTCTTTGAGCATCTCGAGAATCGCCTGAGCCTAAGGCCTTTGGAATCGACAGGCCCCTGATCTGCTCGGCACGCAAGACAGATTCCACGTAAGTTGCTTGTGCATCATAACCCTCTTTCTCTTCGAGTGGTGGGGCATCCTCAGCCGCAGTAGCGATGGCAAACGTTGGCGTCATGGGTATAAAATCCTGGTTTTCGAACCACGTGAGTCTAGTCCAAGAAAGCAAAGTTCCCAAAATAGGAACTTTGAGATTGACTCCACAAAGGAAACTGCCGATAATTCATAGGGACACACCAAGAGTATGACGACATCGACGCGCAAAGCATCTAAGCCATTTCATCCTAAGGTCATCAAGACGACTGCGGAGCATGAACTTGCGATTGCACGCATCGAGGAGCTTTTTACAGCCAAACCTGGCACGCCTAAGGGGGATGAACTTGAACTGTTGATCCTGCTCGTCGAGACCTACGAAGCAAAGGAGTTCCCAATCGATTTGCCTGACCCGATCGAAGCGATCCGTTTCCGTATGCAGCAAGCAAATCTTAAGCAAAAGGACCTGATCCCGATCTTCGGTAGCAAAAGCAAGGTATCGGAAGTCCTGAATGGAAAACGCGAACTTTCGCTATCGATGATTCGCAAGTTGGCGAGCGAATTGGGGATTCCGACTGAGGTCTTGCTCCAGGAACGCGGTGCACCGCTCGATGATGGCGACTTCCTTGCACATTGATAGTGTCAAGTGTGACTGGATCGTTGACAAAGGTCACATGTCGATCGTCGTGCAAGTGCACGTCGAGCACGCGATGAGTCGATCGCGATTGTCGCGAATCTCGCACTCGACGAAGCCCATCCGCAATCCCCGCTGCTTGACTTTGGCCGTGGCTCTCAGCAATCGGCTCGTGACCGGACGCATGTACTGGATTTGAAGATCGACGGTCGAAAAGTCCTGACCGCTGTCTAGCATACGGCCAAAGGCGATCCCCATCGCCGCATCGGCCAGGGCTGCTAAGACCCCGCCATGGACTCGACCCATGGGGTTGTGCAACCGCTCGTCGACCTCCAATGCCACCACGGCCAATCCCGACTCCTTGTCCTCCTGGGTTGCTTGGGCGACCTGGAATCCAATCAGTTGCGAGATCGGGGCGCTTGAAAAACGGTCGAAGGGCTCTTGTGTCATTATTTTCGATACTTCAGAGGGCTTCAGCGGGCAGATCCTCGAAATCGAGGACAGGTTTTCACTACGAGGCTGAATAACTTTAGCTATACTTGGAGATCCTCCAACTCCTAGTTGTCCGATTCTTTTGGCTCCGATTCCGAAATGGAAAGCACAACTCGACCCGTGTTCGCACCCCGCCTCTCTGCCGTGTTGTTCGTGTCGTCCTCGGACGATCGCGCCGGCAATCGCCGCAGCAAGTCGGCCCGTTTGAACAACCATCGCAGCGCTCTAAGGTTCCTTTTGGGGCTCCTTCTGGCGCTGTGGCTAGTGCCGATGGCTCCTTGCGAGGTTCGAGGTGCATCTCCAAGCGGGGTAACGCCCAGCGAAACTTCCATAGCCCCGGGCGAGCAGGTAGGGAGTTTGAAAATTCTCCCCGAGGTCCTGCACACCTCGGAGCGATACCCCGCGCAGGTTGCGGTCTTGCTCGTCGGATCCGACGGAGCGGCGATCGATGTGACAGGCCAGACGCAGTTGACTTGGGAGGTTCAAGAGCCTGAACTTGCACGGTTCGAAGCGGGTCGATGGATCGCCTTGAAAACCGGTACGACGCAAATCACCGCCCGCTACGAACAACCCTCGGGGTCGATCGCAGCGCAAGCGACACTCCATGTCGCTGCGGACTCGCCGGTGGCTTTCGATCGCGAGGTGATTTCAACGCTCACACGCAGCGGTTGCAATCTCGGCACATGCCATGGAAACCTTCACGGCAAAGGTGGGTTTCGTCTGAGCCTCCGAGGCGACGATCCCATTTTTGATTACTACCGACTGGCCGTCGAATTCGGACAGCGTCGGATCGATCCTTTTGATCCGTCCAAAAGTTTGATCCTGACGAAGGCCACCGCAGCGATAGCCCACCAGGGCGGCAAACGATTCTCAGAGGACAGTTCTCACTACAAGGCGATCCTCGATTGGATCGATCAGGGAGCCTTGCAATCGAGCGCCCCGTCGGTCACATCCCTGGAGGTCTTTCCGGCCAATCAGCGGATCGTCCAGGGGAATCGACTCGCACGGATCATCGTCCAAGCTCGCTTCGCAGACGGTACGGTCCGGGATGTGACCCGTTGGTCGAGGCTCGAGCCGAGCCTGCCCTCAGGGGTCGAGGTCCAGGGTGACGGGAAGATCCAGGCGGAACATGCGATGGACCTTTCGATCGGGGCGACCTATCTCGATGGCCGCTCGGCCTCGCGCATCGTGTTTCTTGGGGACTCGAGTCTCAACCCAGTTCCCGGTCTTGGCCAAAGTCTGCTCCCTCGGGAGACCGACCGACCCACCGACCATCCCAATGACCGACCCTACGACCATCCCTACGACCGGACCATCGCCGAGCAGTCCGAGCAGCTTCAGATTTCTTTGGCCGATCGAGCCGACGACGGGATGTTCATCCGAAGGCTCTTTTTGGCGACCGTCGGGCGGCTCCCATCGCCCGAGGAGACCTTAGAGTACCTTGCCGATCCGAGTCCGATGCGGAACGATCGGTGGATCGATCAGTTGCTTGCCGACCCGGGGTTCGACTATGCCTGGGCGATGCGTTGGAGCGATTTGGTTCGCAATGAAGACAAGGTGATGAGTTCCCGAGGAGCGAGTTTATTGCATGAGTGGCTCCGTGAGCAGATCGCATCGGATCGTCCGCTTCAGGAGTGGATCGGCGAGCTCGTCTCGAGTCTGGGGAGCACGTACGAGAATCCACCGGCCTCGTTCTATCGGACTCACCGCGACGCGGAGGTCGCCGCCGAATCGTCGGCTCAGGTTTTTCTAGGCGTGCGCATCGCCTGCGCCAAATGCCACAACCACCCGTTCGACCGCTGGAAGCAAGACGACTACTATGGCTTGGCCGCCCACTTCACGACCCTCGAGCGTAAGCAGATCGACAACAAGCCCAAGGATGCATTGGACAAGCATGTGATTACCGGCGACGAGGTGATCTCGCTGAGCGATAAAAAGCCCCAGATCAAGCATCCGGGGCGATCAAAGTTGGTCGGTCCTTCCGGGCTAGGGTTTGTTCACACCCGAACCCGTGACGCGTCGGCAACTCAGGAGCTTGAGTCTCTGCAGAGCCGCACGGTTCTCCAAGACTTTGCAAGTTGGCTTACCTTGGACAATCGTCAATTCGATACCAACTTGGCCAACCGCATTTGGTACCAGTACTTTGGCCGAGGGATCGTCGAGCCTCCGGATGACTTTCGCGAATCGAATCCACCGAGCAATCCCGAGCTTCTCGAACAACTCGCTAAGGATATGCGAGCCCAAGGCTATTCGCTCAAGCGGCTCTCGAGGAATATCTTGGCCAGTTCGACCTTTGCCCGCGCGAGCATCGCCGAGTCGAGCGATGAGAACCTCTTGCCGACAACGCCTTACTTTGCCTCGTATCCCCTTCGACGCCTCGCCGCCGAGCCGTTAATCGACGCGATCAGCGAGGTGACCGGCGTACCTAGTCCACTACGAACTGGGGATGAAGACAATTCGACGGTTTACAGTGCCATGCGAATGCCGGGTATCCCTAAGAAACCGGGCTTTTTGACCACCTTCGGGAAACCGAATCGTCTGCTCGTGTGCGAATGCGAGCGTTCGAGTCAGATCTCCCTTGGGCAATCCTTGGCCATGACCAACGGGGTCGAAATCCGAGACAAAATCGCCGCCCCGAGCAATCGCCTCGATGGGTATGTCGAGCAACTGCAATTGCATGCCAAGGGGGATACCAGCGCGATGAGTCCCGAGCGAGTCATCGAAGAGTTGTTCTTGAGGGCTTTGTCCAGAAAACCCTCCCAACGCGAGCTTCGCAGCAGCCTTGATGCGTTGGAGCCGACAGTCAATTCGGATCGGGCCGCTGTGCGTGTGGTCTTGGAAGATCTTCTCTGGGCGCTGCTCAACAGCAAAGAATTCATGATGCTTCGCTGATGCAAGGCCGATGAAAGGGCAATACCATGGCTAAAGGATGTCTGGAATTCCAACGATCGATCCACCGTCGGCAATGCTTATTGCAAGCCAGCCAGTTTGGGCTCGCTGGCCTCCTGGGTGGCGGGCTGAATCTTGTGGGAATCGGGAGTCCCCCGAGCGACTCGAAGCCTCGCAGGGCACGAGCCAAGAGCGTGATTTTTCTGCATCAGTACGGTGGCCCGAGCCATATCGATACGTTCGACATGAAGCCCAATGCGCCCGATGGAATCCGGGGGGAATTCAAGTCCATCTCGTCGGCTGTTGCCGGTTCGCCCGTCTGCGAGTACCTGCCCCGTTGGGGGGCTCAACTCGATCGCTGGGCCCAGATCCGCAGCGTCCATCACGATATGAAGAACCACAATCCGGCATGCTACTACTCCTTGACCGGAAAGCGGCCCGCGACCGACGACATCCGACTCCGCGATACCCTTGAACTGTTCCCCGCGTATGGATCGAGTGTAGCGAAGTTCTCCGAGCCGGTTCCAGGGGTTCCCACCTTTGTGGCTTATCCTCACGTGCTTCGCGACGGTGCGATCGCGCCAGGGCAGCACGCGAGTTTTTTGGGCAAGCAATACGATCCTTATTTTTTTCAGTCCGATCCGAATTCCGCCGAGTTCGGTCTACCGGAATTGCAGCTTCCTGCGAATATCGATTTGGCCCGTCTTCAGAGGCGCCGTGGATTGGTCGAATTGATCGATCAGGAGAAACGGCTCATCGAGCAATCGTCCGACGCAAAAGGGTTGGACCAACTCCAGCAGCAAGCGTTGAAGATACTTTCATCGACCGGCTTGAAAGACGCCCTGGACCTCGGAAGCGAAGACCCTGCATTGCGGGATGCTTACGGACGTTCGACGTACGGTCAATCCTGTCTTTTGGCCAGAAGGCTCGTGCAATCCGGCGTGCGGTTCGTCACGGTTTATTTCTCGCAAAGCATCGGAGGCAAAGGGAGCGAGGGGTGGGATACCCACCAAGAGAACTTCAAGGACCTGCGAGAGCGATTGCTCCCGATGAGCGATCAGACAGTCCCTACGCTTATCGAGGACCTTGAATCCCACGGACTGCTCGAGGATACCCTTGTTTTGTGGATGGGTGAATTCGGACGGAGCCCTCAGGTCGGGGATCGGGATGGAAAAGGGCGAGGGCACTGGCCCGATTGCTACACTGTGATGATGGCAGGTGGTGGAGTGCAAGGAGGTGCGATCTACGGCGCTAGCGACGCCAAAGGGGCTTATCCAGCTTCCGATCCGGTCGGCCCCGAAGACATCGCCGCGACCCTCTATTGGGCCTTGGGAATCGACCCTCATGCCGAAGTCTTCGACACCCAAGGCCGACCGCTTGCCATTTCGACCGGCAACCCGATCGACAAGATTTTTTACTGAACCAAAAAGAGAAAGCATCGATGAGTCAATCGGTTACGATCGACGGAGTGGCACTGTCGCTTGCCAATCCAGTGAAGAATCCCATGCGTTGGATCGGCCAATCGGAACCCTTGAGGCAATTGGCCGCTTGCTGGCTGACGGTCGCACCGGGCGATTTGCCTTTGACGCCCAGGCTCGTCGGAGTCCCAGGGGTTGGCAAGACAGCCCTTGCGATGGCCGCAGCGACGGCCCGCCAACAGGAACTCTACATTTTCCAATGCACCGCAGACACCCGGCCCGAGGACTTGTTGGTCACCCCGGTCCTGGCCGGCAACGGCAAGATCGCTTACCACGCCTCTTCCATGGTCACGGCCATGATCCGAGGGGGCGTTTGTGTGTTGGACGAAGGGAACCGGATGAATGAAAAGTCATGGGCATCCTTGGCTCCGCTGTTCGACCAGCGTCGGTATGTCGAATCGATCGTCGCGGGGATCACCATATCGGCCCATCAAGACTTTCGAGCTGCGGTGACGATGAACCAAGACGACTCGACCTATGAGATCCCCGACTACATCCTGAGCCGACTCCAGCCGACCCTCCAAGTTGGATTCCCGAACCGAAAAGATGAGTTGGCGATCCTGGAGTATCATCTGCCGTTTGCAGAAGCGGACATTTTGGAGCTTACCGTCGATTTTCTCCAGCAGGCCCACTCGTTGAAACTCGATTTCTCGGCCCGCGATGGGATCAATGTACTTCGGTACGCGATCAAGCGTCTTGCGGCGCAGGATTCTGGCCACCCGCTCTCGAAAGACAAGGCGTGGCATGAGGCCATCGTCGCTTGTTTGGGGGATGAGGCCCTGGATTTAGCGGCCTTGGCCGAACGCAAACGCCAAGCCCTCGGGGGCAATACTCTGCCGATGGGCCTTGATGATTTCTTTTTCGATCCGGACGATCCGCTTCGCCCGCGTCATGACGATCTCGACGATGATGACCTCGACGATGACGATCTCGACGATGACGATCTTGATGATGCGTTGGATGATGATCCATCCGACGGCAAACGGCCGTAGATATCACTTTTAGCCACTTAGCCATTTAGCCACTTAGCCTGTTTGGCTAGCCACTCGCGTGGATCGTTAGGGAATCGACCATGGAATCTGCATTGAACGACCACATGCTCCAGACTCAGAGGATCACGACCCCGTGGTCCCGTGGGATTCCTCGATACCTCGTGGCGATCGATCCGAAGCGCATGGGGCATTACTTTACTGACGTGCTTGTCATCGGCGGTGGACTTGCCGGAATGCGTGCGGCGCAGGAGATCGACCCGTCGCTTCGGACGATGATTTTGACCAAGGACAAGGTTGAGGAGTCCAACAGTGCCTATGCTCAGGGGGGGATTGCCAGCGTGTGGGACCCCGAGGACCGTTTTGATAATCACATCCAAGACACGCTTGTTGCTGGTTGCGATTTATGTGACTTACGGACTGTCGAGATGGTGGTGCGTGAAGCTCCCGAGCGGGTCGCCGAGCTGATCCGATGGGGGACTCGTTTCGACCAACTCGATGGAGCTTTGATTCTTGGTCGCGAGGGGGGGCACTCCCATCAGCGCATCATCCATGCGCTTGGGGATGCGACCGGCAAAGAGATCATGCGGGCGATGATTCAACATACCCGCAGCCTATCGAATGTCGAGATTTGCGAGGAGGCTTACACGATCGACCTGTTGACTTACGACGATCGATGCTGCGGTGCGATCGTTTCGATTCAGCAGCGAGCTCCAGTGCTGATCTGGGCCAAGCAAACGATCCTTTGTACTGGCGGATGTGGTCAAGTGTTCCGCGAATCGACCAATCCGCGTGTTGCGACGGGGGATGGGCACGCGATTGCATTCCGAGCCGGAGCCTTGATGCGGGACATGGAATTCATGCAGTTCCACCCGACGGTGCTCTATATCGCGGGGAGTTCCCGAACGTTGATCACCGAAGCGGTCCGGGGCGAAGGTGCTTTTTTGGTCGATGCCAATGGTTATCGATTCATGCAGGACTACGATCCTCGGCTCGAGCTAGCCCCTCGCGACGTGGTCAGCAAATCGATCGTCGCGCAGATGGATAAGACGCAGTCGGCTTGTGTCTACCTGACCTTGGCCCACCTCGATGCGGACTACGTTCGGCAGCGTTTTCCTGGGATAGCCAAGGTGTGCCAGAGTTTTGGTTTGGACATCGCCAAAGACGCGATCCCGGTCCGTCCTGGCGCCCATTACATGATCGGCGGCGCGTTGGTCGACGACCAAGCTCGAACGAGCCTACCGGGACTATGGGCTGCGGGCGAGGTGACCAGCAGCGGCCTTCACGGGGCCAACCGCTTAGCCTCGAACAGTTTGCTCGAAGGCTTAGTCTATGGGGCTCTAGCCGGCCGCCATGCTTCCGAAGCAGCCTTGCAAGACCCCACGGTATCCTTGAGCGTCCTACCGATCCAAAATCAAATGCAGGTTGCCGACCCTCAAGAAATCGATCTTGCGGATATTCGCAATTCGGTACGCTCGTTGATGTGGCGGCATGTGGGAGTCCAACGGACCGAGCAGAAGCTCGAGGAGGCACTTCAACAGTTCAATCGCTACAGCAGCTATGTCCTCTCGCATCAGCCTGGGGGCATTGAAGGCTGGGAGTTGCAAAACATGCTGACGGTCAGCCTGATGATGGCCCAGGCGGCTTTGGCGAGGACCGAATCGCGAGGGGTACACTTGCGGACCGATTATCCCAAGCTTGACAACCCGAACTGGCGCAAGCATTTGTCGATGCAAGTTCGGGATTGGGCAAAATAGGAACGGCTCGATCAGGTTCCTTTGCGGAACTGTTCGAGCAATCGCCCTGGGCTACCCATGATGTTGTAGCCGGAATCGACGTGAAGGATTTCGCCGGTGATTCCGTTGCTATAGGAGCTCAGCAGGTAGGATCCTGAGCGACCGACCTCTTCGTGCGTCACGCAGCGGCCTAGGGGGGCGACGTAGTCGTAGTATTCTTGCATTTCGCCGACACCGGCGGCAACACCGGCCAGGGTCTTAAGGGGACCTGCGCTCACGCCGTTGACGCGGATGCCTTGAGGGCCAAGATCGTAGGCGAGGTATCTGACGGTCGCATCGAGTGCGGCCTTGCAGATCCCCATGACGTTGTATCCGGGGACGCATTTTTCGCCGCCGAAGTAAGTCATCGTCAGGACCGAGGAGTCGGGTTTGAGCATGCTGCGAGCGGCATTGGTCACCGAGATCAAGCTATAGACACTCACGTCCATGGCCAGTTTGAAGCCTGCTCGGCTGGTTTCGACGGTATCTCGCGTCAGGTCGTCTCGATCGGCAAACGCGATGGAGTGGAGCAGAAAGTCGATTTGTCCGAAGTCCTTGGCAGCCGCGTCCATGAAGTTCTTGACCTGCTGGTCGTCTTGGACATCCAAGGGTCTTAGGAAAGCCGTTTGGGCCGGGTATTGCTCGACGCACTTGCTGACTCGAAGGTGGTTCTTTTTCTTTTCGTCATCGGGTTTGTCTGGCAAATGGGAGAAACCGCAAATGCCGCCTTGTTCCATGATTTCTTTGGCGATGGCCCAAGCGATTGAGCGATCGTTGGCCACTCCGAGAATCAGTCCTTTTTTGCCTTCGAATAATTTCATGGGACAATTGCCTTTCATAGAGAAATCATGGAAACGTGAATCACGAGAGGTTGCAAATCGGATCGATGCTTTCTCGATCGTCTGCAGGTTCTAAGTTCGATGGGGCGTCGATCCCGGCGTATTTTGGGAAGTACTCTTCGACCACTTTGTAGAATTGCTCTTGGTTTTCGACGCGTGAGATGTGGGCTCGGAAGTGTCGAGCGCCGTGTTTGTTTTGAGCGTAGCAGCAAGCGAATTTTCGCATGAGCATTGTACCGCGGTGGACACCGAAGCGTTCGACGACAAGGTCGTAGTGGTGGAGCATGATTTTGCGTTGCTCTTCGATCGTCGGATCCGGTGGGATCGGCCGTCCTTCGAGAGCCGCGGCGGCTTGGGCAAAGAGCCAGGGCTTACCGAGGCTTGCTCGCGCGATCATGATCCCGTCGACGTTGTAGTTCTGGTAGGCAAAGAGGACTTGCTCGGCGGTTTCCAGATCGCCGTTGCCGATAATCGGCATGCGGTCCAGGTGCTGCTTGATCTCTGAGATGCGATCCCAGTCTGCAGAACCTCTGAAGAAGTCTTCGGCGGTCCGACCGTGGACGGTCAAGGCCGACGCACCGGCGCGTTCGACGGTCTTTGCCACCTCGATGTAGTTCATCGAATCCCGTGTGCAACCGAGCCGCATCTTGGCCGTCACGGGTGTGGGCCAGCAGGCTTCGACCAGCCGGGAGATGATCGCGTACATGCGTTCCGGGTCGCGAAGCAGGTAGGAGCCGCTGTGGGCTTTTTCGGTGACTTGCTTGACCGGGCAGCCAAAGTTGATGTCCACGACGCTCACTCGGTATTCCTCGACGAGCCTTCGACCGACCTTGGCCATCGTCTCGGGATCATTGTCCCAGATCTGGACGGCCAGAGGCCTGGGCTCTTGGGCGATACCCCAGAGTCGGTCGGGATGTTCGCAGTCGTGTTCGTCGAGCCAGACAAATCCGCTGGCATTGACCATTTCGGTGGCTTGGAGGCCCGCTCCACCGAACTCGCGGACGATCTGACGGTAGGCATAATTGGTATAGCCTGCCATCGGAGCCTGGAAAATCGGTGGATAAACCTCCATCGGACCGATTTGGACCGGTTTCGGAGGCCGGGATGTGCTTGGTTGGGGTGAGCCTAAATTCGATTCCATACGTAATACTGTACCTATCTCGGAGCATTTCGCCGAGCCCAACCCAGTTCGCCCAATCCAACCCAGTTCGCCCAATCCAAACCAGAGAGGACCCCCCGATGGGGCTGATCAAGAAATCACCTCCGAGCGTTCGATTCGTGGCGGTATTTTCCGCCGAAGATCGTTTTCTGAGGACTGCCCTCGAGCGGCTCGAGGCGCATTGGGGCAAAATCGCCGCTCTGGGCCAAGCGTTCGATTTCGTCGAATCCCCCTACTATTTGCGAACCATGCTCGTGCCGCACCCCCCCGAAGGTCAGCCCCTTGAAAGCCAACACGATCAGCCCCCCAGAGCGCTCAGAAAACAAATGGCCCTGTTTTCCGACCCCTACGACCCGGCGGAACTCGCCGCCGACAAGCTCCAATCGAACCGTTGGGAGCGGGCATGGACCGAGGAACTGGCCTTGAGCCAGGACGACTCGAAAAGGCTGATCAACATCGATCCGGGCTATTTGAGCATGACGAAATTGGTTTTGGCGTCGACCAAGAACCGGGAGCATCGGATCTACCTTCGCGACGGCATTTACGCCGAGGTGACGTTGGCCTTTCGCGATCAAGCTTGGACGTCGATGCCCTGGACGTATGCGGACTACCAACGCCCAGATGTCTTGGAGTTTCTCAAGCTTGCCCGCAAGGGCTTTACGAGCAATCTAGCTTCTCGCAGTCCCACAGAAAGCGATCCATGAGCCGTAGCCAAATCCTCTTCGGTGCATCGGTTCTGGCCGTGCTGCTGATCGCCTGTGCGGTATCCTTGCTGGTCGTCGGTTGGGTCAAAAGGAATGCCCTAAGGCTCGGGCTGATCGATCTTCCCAACGAGCGCAAGGTCCACACGAGTCCGATCCCGCGTGGGGGTGGGCTGGGGATTTGGTTGGGCGTTTTGTCGGTTTTTGCGTTAGGAACCCTGGCTGTGGCGTTTGCCAATACTTGGCCAAAGCTCACCGAGCAGGTCCTGCCTGCGAGCCTTCTGGAATTGATTCCCGGGATGTGGTCCAAGCTCGGTTCGATCTGGCTGCTGCTCGCAGGCGGCTCAGTGGTCGCTTTGCTGGGGCTCATGGACGATCGTTTTGGACTCGATTGGAAAGTGCGCATCGCGGTGGAATTTGCAGTCGCGGCGTCCGTCGTCTACGGACTGAAACTCCAATTGACCGCCTACATCGATCTTCCTTGGTTGACCCCGATCCTGAGCGTTTTTTGGATCGTCATGCTGATCAATTCCTTCAATATGCTCGACAACATGGACGCCCTGAGCGCGGGGGTCGCGGCGATCGTCTCGGGAATGCTTGCCCTGATGCTTCTGAGTTCGCCTGAGCCGGCCCAAGGCCAACCGCAATGGTTCGTGGCGATCATGGTCCTGGCGCTTCTGGGCGGATTGTTGGGCTTTCTCCGTTACAATTGGCCCCCTGCCTCGATCTTCATGGGGGATTCGGGAAGCTATTTTGTTGGTTACTGGATCGCGGTGACAACTTTGTTATCTACGTATTCGGGAGCTCAGGGGCAAGCTCCCCATGCGGTGTTAGCTCCGCTGTGTTTGTTAGCCGTCCCGATCTATGATACTTTAAGCGTCATCGCGATTCGAATGCGCGAGGGTCGCAGCCCGTTTCAAGCCGACAAGAAGCACTTCTCCCATCGACTCGTCGAGCTGGGGATGACCAAAAAGCAGGCCGTCGGGGCGATTTATCTCGCGACGCTCACATGCTCGTTGGGCGCTTTGCTTTTGCCTCGAACCGATTGGATCGGGGCCGGTCTAGTGCTCGGGATAGTCCTTGCGATGATGGCTTGGATCGCGCTGCTAGAGAATTTCACGAGCAGAAAACGTTCCTGACCCAATGGCTCTAGGGCTGACAATTCGGATGGTCTTTGACGGCCATCGCATGATTCCAACGCGACTTTAACACGACGGTTTATCGATGTCCTCTTCGTTGCCTTTTTCGATCGGTTCTGATCCAGCGGTTTTGCCCAAGGGACCTGATGTTTCTGGGGCTGATGTTTCTGGGACTGGGTTTTCACCCGAACCGCAGTCGACTCTCGGGAGGTTCGCAGAGGCTGCATCTTTGGTGTTGCTTGCGCTGCTGTTGGTCCTCTCGCTCTGGTGGCCTTGCGATACGGCCATCTCGGTAGCCAAGGGGGATTCGTTCTGGCATATTGGGCTTTCGCTGGGTGTGTTTTTTTTCGCTGCGATCCTTGCAGGCTCGGTCGTTCGAACGGTCGCTTGGCAACGCATGTCGGTGCTCTGGCTGCTGATCGCGATGGTCATCGCTTGGCATGCTTTGGTTACGGGATATTCGATCGGACGGGTCAACTCAAAGAATGCGATCTACGGATTCTGGCAATCGACGGCCTTGTGGTGTTTGATCCCCTCGGTCGCTTGGTTGGCCCGGACTCCCGAGCGAGCCGCAAGGCTGCTCAAGCTCTGGTGGGTCATCGCCTTGTTTGTGATCTTGTGGGGCTTTTGGGAGTACGCCGTGCTCCAACCTTCGCAGCAAGCCCAGTTGGCCAAGGACCGTATCGGATACTTGCAAGCCAACAAGATCGATCCGGATTCGTCTGCTGCGGTGTTGATTGTCAATCGCATCGAGAGCACCGAGGTCCTGAGTGTCTTTGCCTTGGCCAATTCCTATGCCGGTTTTCTCGTGGCCCTCTGGCCGCTTTGGTTCGGCTGGATGCTCCAGGGCTTGGGTCGATCCGCAGAGTCTCTCTCGGAGGGCAAATCCCAGGCTAGCCATGCGAATCGATTTTCCGACCGCGCCGTTTGGCTTGTCCCTCTGATCTTGGTCATCGCCACAGGGTTCGCTCTGTTGCTGACCAAAAGCCGGACAGCATGGCTTGCGACCGGAGTTACCGCGGTCCTTGCGATGCTGCTCGATCCGATTTTGCGAAGCAATCTTGGGAGATGGATCAAGCAAAAGCCTGGCGTATTCGCTGGTCTTGGTGCCATGCTGCTGGGCCTCTTCGGCGCAGTCTATGCGATCGATCCTTTGATTTTCCAAGAGGCGGGCAAGTCCCTGGCCTATCGGATGGACTACTGGCGGGGGGCTTGGAAACTGATCACCGAAGAACCGTTGTTCGGTTTCGGTTCGCTGAACTTCCAGACAACGTATTTGCAAGTCAAAGCGATAACCGCTTCGGAATCGCCTGCCGACCCTCATAACTTCCTGCTCGAGCTTGCTCACAGCGGCGGCCTAGTGCTCTTGGGTCTTACGGTCCTGCTGATGGTTTGCTTGTCGTTTTTTCAGCTTCGTTCGCGTTTGTTCCGATGCGATAAACTCAGCGAGCCATTTTTCAACGGGCCGGTTTTCACCGAGCCGGTTTTCACCGAGCCAGTGGGGACCTCGATGCACGGACCGAAGTGGTTTTGGGGCGGGGCGATCATCGCGTCGATCTTGGTCTTTTTGTTCGCCTTTTTTACCGCGGGAGATCTGGAGTTCTATGGCACGGCGATTGTCTTGGCTGGAGCCTTGGCCTTCGGGGTTTGGCTGACTCGCAGCCCTGCGGCGAGCGCTTCGGTGTATCTGCTTGTTAAGAATCATCCGGTTTTGTTTCTCGTCTCCTTTCTAGGGGTCTTGGTCCACTTCTTAGCCTCCGGCGGCTGGATGTTCCCAGGGACGATGGTCTCACCGGCGATCGCTTTAGGATGGTGGATTGCCGGTGCGAATTGGGCCGAGTCGACCCAAACGCCAGTCCAACCCAGTGCGCCGGTCCAACCCAGTGCGTTCGGTCGCTCCAAAGGGGTCGTTGCAGCGATTGCGATTCTCGGCCTGTGGGTTTGGTCGATGGCCATGCCATGGTTCCAAGCCCAGAGGGCTTATGCTGCCTTCCCCAAGGACAGTAAAACCGGCCGGTTGGTGCTCGATAAAGCCATTGCTGAGAAGAGCTTGCCGACGGTCGACGAGTACTTTGCTCTGGTCACCTCGGCTCCTTTGGATCCCGATTTAGCCCGGTGGGGAATGGAGTTCTCGGGGGCGGTCATGGATTCGGATATTCCGGTTTCGGAAAAAGCCAGTTGGTTGCACCAGTTCCAGCAAGCATGCAAATTCCTTATCGAGAGAAGCCCTAAGGATTCGACCGCTTATGCCGACGCGGCCGTCGAGTCGTTGCGAACCTCGATCGGTCAAACGCTCGACACATCCCTGACCGAAGAGATGGCCTTTCGCCGCCAGGGGGGCGGACCTGCCCTCCGAGGACCCTCGGCCAGTGGAGGAGCCCGAACCAGGGGAGGTGCCGCTCGAGCGACAGCCACGCGCACGATCGGGACACAGCTCCAAGAAGACTCTTTGCGGTACTACCAGGAGGCGACCAAGTACGCACCAGCGAATGCCGAACTGCATCTCCAGACGGCCATCGTCGCTGCGATGTTGGGCAATTGGAAAGTCTGCGAAGCGAAGCTCGATCAGGCCGAGGAAATCGATCGGGAAACCAAGCATCGAGACCGAAAAATCGAAGCGGCCCGAATCTGGATGCCGCACGAGTTGGCACCTTTGCTCGAGGATCGAGCCAAGTCGGCTAAGAAAATTCCTGAGGATTCGAGCCCCCAATGGGATACGTTCAAGCGGCTGGTCGATCGGAGCGATTCGGTTCCGGGTGAACCTGTACGGCAAATGCTGCGTAGCTTTTTCAATACACCTTAGATCCTTTTCTTTTTTCGATCCGGTACCATGCGCAGTCTTCTACTCCTTATTTCCTGCATAGGCCTAGGGTTCGGACTAGCCAAGTTCGATCACGACCGGCGTTTCTCTGGGGTGAAGAACCTCATGGGGAGCGCCAACGGGTTGACGACCGAGTCGGGGAGCGACGCGGTCCAATCGGAAGTCCAAAAGCTCGCCGCTCAAAAAGTCGGTAGGATCACCGTCGTCAACGGGGCCGAACTCGATTTCGGAATGATGATGAAGGGAACCAAACGTTCCCACAAATTTGTCTTTAAAAACGTGGGCGAAGCCGACGCAAAGATTTGGTTCAAGGCCAGTACCTGCAAATGCACGGTCGGCAAGTTCACCGACGCGACCCTCAAGCCCGGCGAGGAAACCGACGTCGAACTCGAATGGAAAGCCGAAAGTGTGCTGGATGATTTCTCTCAAACAGCCACCATCGGAAGCGATTGTCCAAGCCAAGAAGAGGTCAAACTCGTCATCCGTGGGCGCATCGGCCAAGCTTACGTTTTTGATCCACCGGCCCATAGCGTCGGCGATTTGCTTTCGAGCCAACAGAACGAAATCAAGTTCCGAATCTATTCGTTCCAATCCGTCCCGTTGAAAATCGGCGGAGGCCAGGTCAAAGATTCGATCCTGTCGAAAAAAGTCCGCTTCGAAGCCGAAGAAGAGGTCGTCATCGAACCAGGCCAATTTCCGGATCTAGCCGATGCGCGTCGCTACACCGATTGCAAGATGACTCTGCTGCCTGGACTGCCGGCCGGCCCGCTGAACCTCGACCTGCAAATTACCCGACACAACGAGGGGGGGCCCGACGAAGAGTTTCTCCTCTACAATGTGCGAGGCCGGGTCGTGACCCCCATTCGGGTCATCGCTGGGGACGACTACAACGAAACCCGAAATATCTTGACGATCGGCACGGCTAAGTCCTCCCAGGGAATCAAGAAGAGCTTCATGCTCTCGATCCGTACCGACGATTTCCCCGGTGATCCGAATATAAGGATCGCTAAAGTCATCCCGGAACAACTCAAGGCTTCGATTGGAACCCCCAAGATTTCTACGACTCAGCGGATCTATCCCATCCTTTTGGAAATCCCCCCCGGAAGCGATCCAGTCGAATTTGACGGAACCTTCAGCAAGGATTTCGGAAAAATCGTGATCGAAACGGATATGGAAACCTCACCGACGATTCCGATGTACCTTAAGTTCCGTTTGACCGAGGATTGATCACCCGCGAAACGCAAGAGTTAGTCCGTGAAACGCACGCTTTGGACCCTGCTGGCTGTCTGCACCCCGCTGAGCCTCTTCGGAAGTTTGCTCTGGGCCCAGCCCCCTCGACTGCGGCTCGGACAACGCAATACCGCCCCGGTTCAGCAGAAAACTCAGCCACCCAAGCCTGCCGAAGCGCAGCCGATAGCAAAACCCGCCTCCGATCCGCCGATCAACGTCGCGACCGAGGAAGAAAAGAACCAGAAAATCGCTGCGGATTGGAACAACCCATGGCTGGTTTTCTATGTCACCGGAAACCAAAGCGGCTATCTCGAACCCTGCGGTTGCACTGGCCTAGCCAACCAAAAAGGGGGGATCAATCGCAAAGACACCCTTTTGACGAGCCTCGTGAACCGAGGTTGGCAAGTCATGGCCCTCGATGCGGGCGACCAAGTCCGTCGCGATGGGACCCAGTCGGAGATCAAGTTCAACTGGACGGCCCAAGCCTTTCGTCAAATGGGGTATGCCGCGAGCACCTACGGTGCAAAAGACCTGCTCCTCTCGGACAACATCCTCGTCTCGATCCTCGACGAGAACGGCAAAAACAACCTGTTCGTCTCTGCCAATGTCAGCATGCTACCCGACGCAGATCTCCGTTACAGGGTTCTGAGCGTCCAAGGCCCAGACAAGAAACCTCGCAAGATCGGTATTACCGGAGTGCTTGGCGAGGAAACCCTCAGAGCTCAAGGACAAAACAAACAGGACTTTTTTAGCATCTCGCCGGCCATTCCAGCGCTCCAAGAGGTCGCCCAGAAACTTCGAGCCGAGCAGTGCGACTACCAAATCCTTATCGCCAACGCGAGTCTCGAGGAGACCAAGAAAATCGTCCAAGCCGTTCCGGGGTTCCAGTTGGTCGTCACTTCAGGGGGCTTCGGGGAACCGACATACCGTCCTGAGGTCCTTCCAGGGACTTCCACAGAGATCGTCCAGGCCGGGACCAAGGGGATGTATGCAGGGATCGTCGGGCTCTTTGAAGATCCCTCGCAACCGACCCGTTACCAACGCATCGCCTTGAGCTCGCAGTTCGAGGACTCCCCTCGCATGCTCGAGCTATTCGAGAAGTACCAAGACGAGTTGCGCAACAAGTCCGATGAGAACTTCGCAGCCTTGGGCTTGAGGCCAGCGACCCATCCGACGGGAAACGAATTTGTCGGGACCTCCAAGTGTGGAGAGTGCCATACGACGGCCCATGCGATTTGGGAGAAAACCCCGCATGCCCATGCGACCGAATCGATCGTCCATCCTCCCGAACGATCGATGGCAAGGCACTTTGACCCCGAATGCATCTCGTGCCATGTCACAGGCTGGAACCCCCAAAAGTATCGGCCGTACAAATCGGGTTACGAAACGCTCGAAGGGTCGCCCGAGCTCCACGGGAGCGGATGCGAGAACTGCCATGGGCCCGGCTCGGAGCACGTTCGTGCCGAAGAGGACGCAAGCGCCGATAAAAAACAACTTGAGGAACTGCGCGTCGCGATGCGATTGACCTTGGCCAATGCCCAAGACAAGTGCTTGGAGTGCCATGACATCGACAACAGCCCCGACTTCCACAAAGAGGGAGCCTTCGAAAAATTCTGGGAGCAGGTCAAACACGTCGGCAAGGATTAGCTCTGTCGATTGCTTTGTCGATTAGCTTTGTCTGGGGCCCTGTGCCATATGAATCCCGAATGGTTTCCAAGCATCTGTTTTATGGGAGCATCCTGCCGCGCCGCGGCGCAATCGGCCGCTCGGGCCGGTTGCACTCGAATTCTAGCTTGGGATGACTTCCTCGACGCAGACCTCCTAGAGATCGCTCAGGCCAGGTCCCTTGCCGATTTCCCAGAGGATTCTCCGCAAGGCTTGGCCGAGTTGCAAGGTATCCCGCTGGTGCTCTGCGGAGGCATGGAGAACCGGCCCGATTTCATCCAGCGGCGGATCGATCAAGGGATGCTCTGCGGGGTGACGGGCGATATGCTGCGGCAACTTCGATCGATCGAATCCTGGCAACGCTGGGCGAGCGAAAGCCGCATCGGTTGGCCCACGACGGTCCAAGACCTCTCGGACCCGAGACTCGACTCGGTTCGCTCGGAGTCTTGGATGCTCAAACCCGTCGGTCGCGCAGGGGGCGTCCACGTAAGGGCCATCGCAAGTCTCGAGGATCTGGATCCCATTGCGAAACTTGCACCGGACCCAGGCAGCCCCACGTCCAGCTCAACGTCCAACCCGTGGTATCTCCAAGAGTACGTACCCGGGATTTCGATCGGAGTCAGCTACTGCACGGACAGCAACGGGAATCCTGAGAGCAACGGGACTACTGAGAGCACCGAGCCCCCTAGAACTCGGATCGTCGGGATCGCACGCTCGATCCTCTCCGAGGAGCTCGATGCCCCTTTGCCATGGATTTACCGAGGGAGTCTAGCTCCTTATTCGGTAAGTCCCACCGTGCTTGCCTCGCTCGGGCGATTCGCAACGACCGTGGCGCAAAGCACGGGGATTCGGGGGTTATGGCAAGCCGATTTTCAGATCGATCCCGAGGGGCAACTTTGGCTCTTAGAGATCAATCCACGCTGGTCGGCCAGCATGGAGTTGCATGAGATACTCCAAGGGTATTCGTGGATCACCGAGCACGTGAGGATCCTATGCAACGGCGCGCCAAAACACGTTCCGAGCCCGGCATCGCCCGCTGGCCAGCAGGTCGCAAAAGGGATCGTCTATGCGCCGCATGAGATGCATTTGAGTGTCGCCCAAGTCGATCGGTTGGGGCGATCTGGCTGGCATGGCACCTTGAGGGAACTCGAAATCGACGAGTTTTGCCTTGCCGATATCCCGCAATCGGACCCTCTGGGGGTCGATTTTGCAGAAGGGATGCCGATCGTTACGGTGCTCGTCGCGGGTGAAAAAAACGCGGATTTACTTGAGAAAATCCGCCAAGCTCGCTCGACGGTGCTCGGGTGGTTCCAAAGGATTTGAACCAAAACCGGGTGTGACTTGCAAGAATTTGGAGAATAGAGAGCAGACGAAAAACGTTTGTTTTCGGTGTTCCCCTCAAAAGCCCTCCAAGGGACTCTTGCCATGCCATCAGAACGATTGATCGAGCGAGGAAGGTTGGTCTATCAAGCCCTCGAATGCAAAGAGCAAGCCGCACGGTACCGGGCCGCTGCCGTCTCGCTCATGGAGGCCATCACCCTTGCCGAATGTGGCGATCCATCGAAACTCCAATCGCTCATCGACGCGATGGATCAGGAGCCCTCGGTTCTGAACACTCCGTGGCCCGAGGAAACCAAAGCTCTTTTGCAGCAGGCTAGCCTCAAGGAGCTCACCGAGTCCAAACCAGCAACGCAGGCACCAGCAACACAGGCAACAGCAACGCAGGCAACAGCAACGCAGGCAACAGCAACGCAGGCAACAGCAACACAGGCAGCAGCAACACAGGCACCCGCAACGAAGGCAACAGCAACGAAGGCAACAGCAACAAAAAAATCGCCGTCTGGGACATTGGCCGTCGGACCGGCCAGAGCCTCCGATAAGAAGGCGAACCCACCGCCTGCCGGGATCACTCCGCCTGCCGGGGGGACACCGAGCGATCTAGTGGGGTTCAAGCCGAGGCGTACGAAACGGGGTGCGGAGGTTTTCGTAAGCCTTGGGATCCACGTCGCTTTGTTGATGATCCTGGGATTCTGGGTTGTTGTCCAAGTCCAGCGGACCGAGATCTTGAGCATTGTCGCCGGGACGGTCGAATCGGAGGACGTATTGATCGAAACGCCGATGGAATCGATTTCCGAGCTTGAGGCGACCTCGACCGACAGTCCAGCGATCAGCACACCCGAGACATCGAGCATGGCGATCGAAGTCAACACCGATTCGATTTCGGTGGACAAGGTCGACTTGGGGATCGAAGCCATCGGGGCTGTCAGTTCGATTTCCGAGCAGATGAGCAAGGCCGGAGCGAGTGGCTCGAAGTTGGTCGAGGGGGCGGAGTTTTTTGGGTCGAAGGCCACGGGCAATCGATTCGTTTATGTCGTCGATGCTTCGCCGAGCATGCGACGCGATGGGGCTTTCGAAGCGGCCAAGGAGGAGATTCTCAGATCCTTGCGCTCGATGAAGCCCAAGCAGCGGTTCGGAGTGATTTTTTTTGGTGGAGAGCTCAGGCATTTGGAGTTCGAACTTGGTCAAAAACCGGACGGTCCGGTCAATGCAACTCAGGAAAACATTGAAAAAGCTGTCGAATGGCTCCGGAAAGTGACGGTTCAAAAGGATGGTCGGCCCCCGATCGATGCGATCGAATCCGCCTTGGAATTCCAGCCCGATGGCATTTTCCTACTGTTCGATGGCGACACGAAAATGGATAATTGGACGCAAACCGTGCGAGAACTGAACACATCCGACGGGTTTTTATCCGATGGGGGTACCCAGGTCCCGATCCATGTCATCCATTTCTTTCGAGAGGAATTCCAAGGAGCGATGCAGTTGCTGGCTCACCAAAACGGTGGCACCTATCGCTTCGTACCCAAGCCTGGTTTTCGCTTCGCGCCCTGAGCGAGGGTCGAACCTGGAATCATCATGAGTCGGATCATGGATCGAGTAGATCAAGTGGATCGAATGGAACAACCCGAGCAAATCCAGCCGCCGGACTCACAAACCCTCAATCCACAACCCGTGGATCTTGAATCCTGGGAGACCTCGGTAAATCTAGTTCGGGTCAACAAGTCGCTCAGCGCGGTTCTCTTGAGTCTCTGTGCGCATCTGGTGATGCTTCTGTGCATGGCGTTTGTGTTGATCGGAGTTGGTGGCAAGAACGGATCAGGAATTTCTCTCCTGGTCGATTCGAGCGATCAGTCGCTTGAGGCGGAAGTGACGCAATTGGATCTCTCGAGCAGCATGAAATCGGAGAATGCTCAAGAAACCCTACCTGAAACGCCTACGATAGAGGCCCAAGCGGTTCTATCCAAGCTGACATCGATCGCAAGCGACGCATCGGAATTTGCCGACGATCGCGGGGATCTGGTCGCCTCGGGACCGTCGGCCGCGGGTGCCGAAGCGGCCGCAGCAGCCTTGGCCTCAGGATCGTTCTCAGAGTCCCCGACCGTCAGCGGCGACCAAGGCTACGGCGCTTCGTTCTTCGGGACCTATGCACCGGGGCAACGGTTCGTCTTCGTGATCGATAGTTCTTCGTCGATGCTCCAAGGGACGCGCTGGCCAACCTTGAGACGCGAGTTGACCCGCGCGATACGAGGCCTTTCGCCCGACCAAGAGTTCTTCGTGATCAGCTTCGACATCGGCGCTCACCCGATGTTCAATACGCTTCCTCCGATCGGAAAGTTCCTTCCCCCGACCGACGAAAGCCTCTATCGACTCAACACGTGGTTAAACGGCATCCAGCATCAAGGCTCGACGTGTCCGGCTTCGAGCATCGGCATCGCCCTGCGATTGAAACCCGATGCGATCTTCTTGCTGTCCGACGGCGAGATTCAGGATACGACCATCCAGGAACTCCGAGTCCACAATCGCAACGAGTCCGAGCAAAGCAAACGCAAAGTCGCCATCCCGATCCATACCGTTTTGTTGCACAGTCCTATCGGGGCTGGTCCTCTGAAGATCATCGCTGATGAAAACGATGGGGTCTTTACCCCAGTAAGTCCATTCGCAGGGCGCTGAGAATCCAGGTATACTTAAGCCTCTTCGTAACCGTCTCCCGTTTGACCAGCCTTACGACCCTTGCGAGCCCGCCCGATGCATCCTGATTCCTCGACCGATCCTGTGCACCTCGAGCCCATACCCACCGAGCAATGCAGGCCCAAGCGGTTTCGCAAGGTAGCCAAGCGAACCGCCATTGCAAGCTGCCTGCTGGTCTTCGGAACCAGCGCCCTGGGAACCTGGAAGATCCGATCCAGCTTGCCGAACCTTAACGCTCGGCAAGCCACCGCGTATGTCGAGCAATCGGTCAAGATTCAACGCGATGCTCAAGGAATACCGACGATCCATGCCAAATCCCGTTCGGATGCGGCCTACGCTCTTGGTTTTGCGCATGCTCAGGACCGATTCTTTCAAATGGACTTGCTCCGACGCGTGCCCACCGGACGGCTAGCCGAATTGGTTGGGAAATCGGCCGTGGGAGCCGATAAACGGTTTCGCAAACATCGATTCGCTTCGATGGCCGAGCAAGTCTACGCCAAGGTAGAGATCGAACAAAAGGAGATCTTGGACGCCTACACACGCGGGGCAAACGAAGGCTTGCAACGGCTCGACGATGAACCCTTCGAGTACCAGGTGCTTCAAGCCACCCCGGAACCTTGGAAGCCCACCGATTCGTTTTTGGTCATGATCACCATGCTCTGTGATCTTCAACCCATGGACGGGACACCCGAGCAAGCCTTGACGCTGCTCCACGAGAAAGTTCCTCAGGAGGTCTTTGATTATTTGGTCCGCCGCGGTTCGCGCTGGGACGCAGCCTTGGACGAGACCAAGATCTCCATGCCCGCGATCCCCGGCCCCGAGATTTGGAGTTTAAGAGACGCTCAAGCGTCGATTCGAGCCCCCCTTGCGATGCGATCGGCCAATGAGAGCCAGCCCGACGAGAGCCAGCCAGCCCAGAGCCACGCCGATCCGGCTCCACTGGATCTGGCCCAACTGGCTTGGTTGAACTGGACCCACCAGCTCGATGGCGAGTTCAAGGTCGGGAGCAACAACTGGGCCGTCAGCAGCAAAGTCGGCAAGCCGGCCGAAGGCCATGGAGGCACCTCCCGAGCGATCTTGGCCTCCGACATGCACCTGGGGCTCCGGGTACCGACCGTCTGGTACCGAGCCGTGATGCAAACCCCCACTCGGAATCACCCGAACCGCACGCTCGTCGGAGTCACCCTGCCGGGTGCTCCGGTGATGGTCGAAGGCTCCAACGGCACGGTCGCTTGGGGATTTACCAACAGCACCGGCGATTTCGGGGATTTGATCGAGCTCAAGATGCTCTCAGAAAACCAGTATGCAACACCTCAGGGACCACGGAGTTTGGAATCCTACACCGAGAAGATTTCCTACGGGAGCGGAGCTGAAGACTACACGTACGAATGGTCGATTTGGGGGCCGGTTGTCGAAGTCCGCGAGAATCGTCGTTTTGTCCACAAATGGATTGGGAACGATCCTGAGGCGTTCGATTTGAACATCCTGAAGATGGAGTCGGCATCGAGCGTCGAGGAGCTCGGGGATCTGGCCAACCGAGCTGGGATGCCCAACCAAAATGTGATGATGGTCGACGACCAAGGGAACATCGGCTGGACCATCTCAGGCAGGCTTCCGAAGCGTCAAGGCACACCGCAATGGGTCGCCGGTGATTGGTCGACACAGGAAGCTTGGGTCGGCTATTACGCACCGGAAGAATACCCCCGGGTGATCAACCCAGCTTCGGGCCGGCTCTGGACGGCCAACAATCGAATCATGGGGGGCGATTACATGCAGAGTGTCGGCGATGGACGCTTTGATCCCGGGGCGCGGGCCAAGCAGATTCGGGACCGATTGTTCGAGAAGGAGCAGTTCGACGAAAAAGATCTTTTGGCGATCCAGCTCGATGACGAAGCTCGCATGATGAAGGTGTGGCAAAAGTGGCTTGAGGAGACCATCGAAGCAAACCCCAAGACCAACCCCAAAGCCACCAGCGAGGAATTTCGAACTTTCGCTAAAAAAGAAGAGCTTCGCGCCAGCACCAACTCGGTGACCTATCGGATTGTCCATGAGTTTCGCAATCAGGTTTTCTCGCGTATCTTCGGCTTCGATATCTCCAGACGCGGGACCATCGATTCGAGGAATCGAGGGCTTGCCAAAAAACTCGGGATTCAACGGACCATCCCGGTTTCCTACGAGGATGTCGCCGAGGAGCTCATCGAGCAAAAGCCCCAGCATTGGCTCCCCGAGGAGTTTGGCACCTGGGACGAATTGCTCAACGATGCGGCCGTGGCGACCCAAGAGGAACTGACCAAGGATCAACCCTTGGCAGAGGCGACCTGGGGCAAACGTAATCGGGCGGCGATCAAGCATCCATTGTCGATGGCCGTGCCTGCACTGGGTGGTTTTTTGGATATGCCCGAGGTCGAGTTGCCCGGCGATAGCCATTTGCCTCGCGTTCAGAGTCCTTCCGGGGGAGCCTCCCAACGCTTGGTCGTCAGCCCGGGCTTTGAAGAAATCGGGATCTACCACCAACCCGGCGGAGCCTCAGGCCACCCGCTTTCCCCCTACTACCGAGCCGGGTTCGACGATTGGGCCAATGGTCAAGCATCGGCGTTGATGCCCGGTCCTGCTGTCCACACGATCGAGATCACCCCGAAATAGCTTTCAGGGCGCTTTGCCGCAAGTTCCGATCGGCGACTCGGTCGGCAAAGAACTGCGCTTCGCTCTGGAAGAACTCTTCGATGTCCTGGTCGTTGATCAGAAGCACATCGTAGTAGAGCGAGTCGGTCAGAATCTGATAGAAAAAAAGGTTTCTGATCGCCGAAAGTTCCTTCAAAGGGTACTTGCCCATGAAATCCCCGAGGTTGTTATAGAGCAAGCAGCAGCTATAGCCGGCTTGATGAAAACGCTCAAGGGTTTCGGTGGCCTGCTCGATGAACCTTGCGTTGCCAAACGGCGCGCATTCAAAAAGGACCACCGGGCGATTTTCTGAAATGAACCGTTTGGCACCGGCTAAAACCTTGAAGTCATGCCCATCGGTATCGACTTTCAAGATGTTGGCGTCTTTGGCAAAACCATCATCCTTGACGATGTCATCGAGCGACCGGCTTCGCAGGGCAAGTCCATCGGTTGCGGGAATCAGCGAGGCGGTTCCATTTTTCTCCTCGAGCCTGTAGGTTCCCTCGAGACTCTCACTGGAGCATAGATCGCTGATGACCCTGACATTGGGATTCGCACCCCAATTGGCGAGGAGAAACTTGCGAAAATTCGGGTCCGGTTCAATGGCCAAGAATTGATCATCGGGGCCTGTGTAGAATGCAGCGATCGTATCGCCGATGTTGGCTCCGACGTCGATCAGCCTGACATGCCCAGACTTGCGTTTGACGAACTGACCGATGCGTTGCGGGAGACGATCGTAACAGGGGTGGTCTTGGAAGTAGATCGGCAGGCTGTGGGACAATCGCATCGAGAGCAAGCGTCCATGGACTTGCATCGAGCAGGTCGGATCGCCCAGGAGATGGATCAAGGCTTTGCGGGGCAGCGACCAGAATCTCCGGGCTAAACGGCCCGATTTGAGGTACTGTCGGTAGACGAAGCTGGCGATGCGCATCGGAATTCCTTTCCTATCGATCAAATCGAGGCGGTTTTTCCGCAGAATTTGGGGGTAAAAGGTTCTTACAGTTCAAGGTTGGAAGGGTTTGGATTTTTCGCTTTCCCCGGATAACAAGCCCTTGGGATCGGAGGAAGTCGGGGGCCACCGTAGCGGCACCGGGCCGTTACCAGTCCTTGGCAATCTCTTCAAGGGACGCTCGAGTTGGTTCTCCACAGAGCTCTATCCTCCATCGGGGAAACCGCCAGTTTATCGAGGCAGAATCAGTCACGCAATGATTCGCGAGGAAAGCAAAAGGGCGTCGTCTATTTGTTGATTTGAGTCTGTTCGATAGCGCAGTACTGGGCCATCGCAGAATTCGATGGCATGGAGTTTTCGATCGCGACGCGTGTCGGGTTATTGAGGTATTCGATGGCATCGGGTTTTCGAACATCGTTCACCGACCGCTTGACATACCCTAAGCTTGGTCGATTGGGAATTCAGCCCGGAGGGCGGCACTTACCTGCCATTAGAGCATAAGCCACCGGAGCGATTGGTCGCTTGATCGCGCGGGGTCTGTCCCCGAGTTTTAATAACGCGTGGTCTTCCTCCGGGTTCTTGGTTGCTAGGCTTGCCCGATAAATCAAGCGTTGTAAAATAAATCAACGCTTAGGTGTTCAAGGAGGGTTCTTAGGGGATTCAGGATGCCATATTATGATTTCATCTGGAATGACGAACCTGGAGGCAATAGGGAGCATATCGCCGAGCACGGTCTGACACCTGACGAGGTCGAAGAGGTTTTTTATAATCCGATTGGTCATGATTTTAGCAGGTCATCTGGTTTACCGATCCTTTTTGGATTTACCCCGGATGGTAGGTATATTTTGGTTGTATACGAACAAATCGATGACATAACCATTTATCCAGTGACAGCTTACATAGTAGAGCACTAGCATGGCAGGAGAACGGGGCAAAAGAATTTATCGCAAAGCAACGAATGATGAAAATCAGCGGCACTCGAGGGTTCGTGAGCAGATCGCTAATGAATTACCCGAGATCAAGCGGCGTGCAAGGGATCGCTTGTCTAGCGTGGTAGGGTGTGGGACTCCTTTGAGGCAGGTGCTTAGTGCACTTCGATCCGAGCGCGAACGCTTGGGTTTGAGTCTCAACGACATTTTCGAGCGCACTGGAATCGATAGGGCCGCTTTATCACGACTGGAAAACAATGAAAATGCGAATCCAACACTTGGTACCTTGGAGCGCTATGCCGAAGCACTCGATAAACAGATTTTGGTGGTGTTATCGGATGTCAAACCAAAAGCTCGATGACCGCTGCGCAGGGTCTGCCGGCAATTTTTAGAAGCTTGTTTCTTCAGGCGGAAAATTTGCTAGTTGAAAATCCGCCAACCGCTTGGCTCCTCTTCTCCTGCTGGCGGGAGCAAGGGGCGGGGCAGGCATCGATTTTGTCAGTCCCTTATACCCCCTGGGCCAGCTAGGCACTGGGCCGGTCCAGCACTGGGCCAGCTAGGTCTTTTTTCATCGCAGCTAATCGATCCATCACCATGTGCTTGGCCTCTTGGAGGGATCCGCGAGTCGGCTCGGCGAGTTCTTCGTGGCCGAAGAGATAGAATTTGATCTTCGGCTCGGTCCCCGAGGGACGCACCGCGATGGCATTTCGGCTTGGACCCCCATCGCTGCTTGCCAACTCGAGCATAAGCATGTTGCTTTTGGGAGCCTGCATCGTTTCGGTATGGGACTGGCCGGTCCGACGGACCAACGATCCGTAATCGCGGACGGCCAAGACCTCAAGGCCTCCGATCGACTTCGGTGGATCGGTTCGAAGTCCATCCATGAGCCTTTTCATGTTGGCCATCCCTTGGCTACCTTCCATTTGTACGTTGATCAAGTCCTCGAGGTAGACGCCGTGTTCGAGCATCAATTCGTCGAGCCGTTCATGAAGCGACTTGCCGGCCGCTTTGAGGTCGGCTGCAAGCTGAGCCATCAGAAGACAGGCCACGGCCCCGTCTTTGTCTCTTGCGTAGGTACCGATCAGGTAGCCGTGGGATTCCTCGGTTCCAAAGACGAAACCTTCGGGTCCACAAGCGTCGATTAGACCTGCGATCCACTTGAACCCCACATGGATGTTTCCCTCGCAACGGACACCTTGCGACTCGGCGACGGATCGCGTCAACTCGGTGGTGACCAGGGTTTTGATCACATAAGCATCTTTGGGAAGATCGCCAGCTTGCTTGCGTTTCGAGATGACGTAATCGGTCAGGAGCACGCCGAGTTGGTTCCCATTGATCGTAGCCCAAGGGCTATCGGGTTGGAGGCTTATTGGGCAGGAGCATCCCATCCGATCGCAATCTGGATCGGTGGCCAAGGCGATATCGGCCTGGATGCTCTTGGCGTATTGGACCATGGCGTCGAAGACGGCGGGGTTTTCCGGGTTGCTCACGTGCCCTGGGACATTCGGGAAATCGCCGTCGGGGGTTGCATGAGGACCATATTCGAAAACTTGGGAAAAACCCGCCGCTCGGAGCAGTTCCGGAACGACAAATCCTCCGACACCGTGCAGGGGTGAGTAGACAATTTTTGCATCGCGAGAGCCGGCCCAGGCGAACTTCAGGGTGGCACTTTGGAATTTTTCATCGATCTCCTGCGTGACAAACCTCACCTTGCCCTCCGCGACGGCTTGGCCGAAATCCACCCGATGGATTTGCTCGACCTGCATGACCCCGTCGATGATTTTTTCGTCATGGGGTGGTAGCACCTGCCCACCGGTCGACCAATAGACTTTCACGGCATTGTCGCTCGGAGGGTTGTGCGATGCGGTCACCATGATCCCGCAACTGCATTCGAAGTTCCTCACTGCATAGGACAATTGAGGGGTTGCCCGGTATCCATCGAGGAACACGACTTGAAATCCGTTGGCTACCATGATCGAGGCGCACAGTTCAGCGAAATGCCGGGAACGGTGCCGTGTATCGTAAGCGATTGCGCAGGAGAGTTGGCCCGGATTCGGTTGGCTCAAAATGTAATCCGCAAGCCCCTGGGCGCTTTCACCGATGGTTCGATCGTTGATCGCATTCGATCCGATTGGGTACATCCTGCCCCGTCTTCCCCCGGTTCCAAAGGGGATAACCGTCCAGAAAACATCGTCGAGTTTTTTCCAATCTTGACGCTCGATATGAGCGATCAGCTCAGCTCGGTACTCGTGGTATCTGGGTTGAGATAGCCAATCGACGATATTTTTGGCCGCCGCTGGAGTAATTTTTCCTTGGGCCTCGGCAGACTCAACGGCGGTCAAATAGGGGTCCATAGACGATGTCTCAGTAGCTAGACTAATGGGAATGGCGATTCGATCCGGGGCTTCACCGGGCGGATCGAAAGCGAAAATGTCGCTTAAATCCTTGCAAACGTCAACGGCGGAATAGATTTCCCAATCGGCATTCTCGGGGTTCGACTAGGTAGGGAAGGTTGGATTTTAACGGCACGATAACGCCGACTTTGCCGGGTAGCTGTTTAATTGTGGGACACTCTGGAACTTTACGCCGACGTAGGGAATCATACGTCTCGGTCTGTTTTGTTGACAGCCAAGACCCTCCAACTAGGATGGAGGCCGCCTTTCGACGGCAAATGCCGTGTGATCGGATCTGCTGGTGGCGGTCCCTCCCGTGTGGTGAGAGCGTTGCGGCGTCGAGGGCGTACTGACAATTCCTTATCGTTCCTCAGTCGGGGATCCCATAGTGAAGTCGAACAAGCCAACTACTCAGAAGAATCAACCGAACAAGCGGGCTTTGAAAAAGGCGCCGAAACGGGCTCGCCTGTTTGAGCTTCTGGAACGCCGGGAACTCATGGCCGGTGACTTCTCGCCTTCGGTGGAGAGCCTCCTTTCCCGGATGTATTTTCGGAACGAAGAGGCCTACACCCGTGCCGGAACGGTGATGTCCGGTGGAGGCACAGGTAGCACCGGAGGCACTGGAGGTATCGGCTCGGGTGAAACCAACAACCCTTTGGCGGTCAGCGAGTTGGAGCCGAACGGCTTCGTAGCTCGCGCTCAACTCCTGCCCCTGTCTGCTTCGCAACCGGTGAACGTCTCTGGGACGTTTACGTCGTCTATCGACGAAGACTATTTTGCGTTGGACTTGAGGAAGGGTGATATCCTCGACACTCGCTTGGTAGGAGTTCCTGGCTCGCGACCTACGCTAGCACTAATGGACGCCAACACCCAAGAGCTTCTTTTTGCTCAAGGCCGTTTCCTTGGCGGGACCGCGTACCCTCCTTCCTCGCCATTGTACAAAGACGGTTTAACGACCTTGCCGTATGTGATCGCGACGAGCGGTCGTTATTACATGAGAGTTGCCGACGGTGTTGGTTCTTACGTTTTGAACCTGCGAGTTCACCGTTCGACGTTTGAAGCCGAACCGATTGGCACCCAGCAAACGTTGTACATCGATTTCGATGGCTCGCTGACCCGAGCGGAAACGCTCAACTTGACGGGGCTGGGTGTTCCTCCCGGAACCTTGCGTATCCCACCGTTGTCTCGCTACATGCCCCAATTGGGTCTTACAGCGGCCGATGCTCCCGCCGTGGCTCGCAACACGATGGCTCGAGTAGAGCAAAAGCTGCGCACATCGCTTGCGGCTCGCTCGAACAACGGGTTCTACGGGGCTACAGGCAACCCGGGTGAGTTCAACGTGCGGCTTGTTTCAAGCTTCGATTCGCCGGATCTTTGGGGACAGTCGAACGTCTCGAGAGTGCTCGTCGGCGGTACGCAGACGGAAATCGGTCTCGACCCAGATACAGGCCTTCTAGGGATCGCTCAGTCGGTCGACGTGGGGAACTTCGGCCGCGAAGAGAGCGGCTTGGTGATGGTCGATATCCTGATCGCTGACTCGATGGATCCTGCGTTGGTTCCCATCGCCGGAAACGTTTCGAGAGCGGATTTATTTGCTGAACTTTTGTCGATGGTTATCGCCCACGAAGCAGGCCATTTTTTGGGTGGTGTTCACCAAGACCCCAACAATCTTCAGTACGGGGTGATGGATCAGTTTTATGACCCCGCCATTGTTTCTGGTGCCGGTCGCGATGGAATCTTCGGCAACCGTGACGACGAACCGCTATTCTTCAGCGTCGACGAGTTCTCCCCGACCGCTGGGGTTCCCTTCGGCGGTGGAGTCAATGACAGCGCCAACATGTTGGCCTTCGGCATGTCGACTGGAACAGTCGGCGGAACGGTAACTGGCACCGTCTACAGCGACATCAACAGAAACTCCCGCCAAGACGCTGGCGAAATTGGACTCGCCGGATGGCAGGTCTTTATCGACTCGAACAACAACGCGGTCCTAGACGTTGGGGAGCCTCGTGCAACTTCAGATGCGTCCGGACGGTATACCCTACGCTCTGCAAGCGGTACTCAAGTTGTCCGCGTTGTGCGACCTGCAGGTTGGCTCGCATCGAATTCCGCAGAGGAATCCAAGTCCGTTGCGGTGACGCTCGGCGGCACGAGCACGGCCAACTTTGGGTCCTTCGCTCCTTCGGGTAGTTCGACCGGCTTCAAATGGCTCGACATCAACGGCGATGGAATTCGCGATGCGAGCGAACCAGGACTCGCAGGTGTTTACATTTACCTTGACCTCGACGGTGACGGTCGTCCCGATGTGGGAGAGCCTGCCTCGATCACCAAAGCCGATGGGTCTTACGTTCTTAACCCACCGGTGGCTGGAACCTACACGATCCGCGAAGTGGTCGACCCAGGCTACGTCCAAACATTCCCTCTGGGCGGTTTCCACACCGTGACCTACAACGGTTCGACTCCCCTGGGCGGTTTTGACTTCGGCAACCGAGAATCCTCCGACTGGGGCGATGCTCCGACACCTTATGCGACTCTGCGTGCCAACAACGGAGCCTCGGCCGGTCAACTCGACGGGTTCCGACTCGGTGCGAATTGGGACGCGGAAATCGACGGACGCCCGACCTCGGGGGCCAATGGTGATGATTCCAACGGTCCTTTGAACACAACGGGCTCTGTCATCAATGATGAAGATGGTGTAACCCTTCTGACCCCGCTGGTACGCGGCGACACTCAAAATATCATCCGCATCAACGTTACCAACACCGCAGGTGCGGGTGCGTTCGTCCAAGGCTGGATCGATTTCAATGGCAACGGCGTATGGGGTGATGCTGGCGAGCAAATCGTCACGAACCTTGCCGCTGTCCCCGGGGACAACCTGGTGACTTTCACGGTACCTGCCAACGCGGTGAGCAACGGCTTTGCACGCTTCCGTCTCTCGCAATCCCGCGATGTAGGACCTACGGGTCGAACCGCCGCTGGGGAAGTCGAAGATTACGTTTACACGATCAACAACGGCCCGCGGACCATCCTGCAAAACGATAGCTTCACGGTTGCTCGAAACAGCACTGCTAACATTTTTGATGTCCTCGCCAACGACTTCCTTCCCCCGAACGATCCGGTGACGGCTGTGCTGCCAGGTCCATCGGCTCAAGGTGGTTCGATCTCGGTCGGTCCGAACAACACGCTCAGGTACACCCCACCACGCGGGTTCTTCGGACAAGACACCTTCACCTACACGGTCGTCTTTGCCTCCGGCAAACGGGAAACCGCAACGGTCACCGTCGGCGTTACCTTGCAGTTTACGGACCCGGTCGCCGTCGATGATTCCTTTGATCTTCCGACCAACTCGGTGTCCTTCCCCCTGAACGTCCTTCTCAATGACATCGAGGGCGCCGGTGGATCGCTGGTAGTCACCAGCTTTACCGACCCCGATAAAGGTGGTTCGCTCTCGATCGGATCCGGTGGCCTGAGTATCCGATACACGCCTCGACGCGGATTCGGTGGTACCGAGTCGTTTACCTACACCGTCATCGACGGCCAAGGCAAATCGTCGACGGCTCGTGTGACCGTCCATACCCTCGAAGGCGACCGACTCGATGACAATGTCGAGTTCAGCTTCGGCTTCCGAGATATGGCCGGAAACCCGGTCACCAGCGTGACCCAAGGGGATCAATTCCAAGTCTACGTCTACGCCTACGACCTGCGTCCCGAACGCGGTGCCGGACAAACTCCCCCGACCTCGGTCCAAAACCCCGGAGTCTATGCCGCTTACTTGGACATGCTCTACAACGCCAACATCGTCCTGCCATCGAGCCCAGGTGTGAACACCACCCTGGACTTTGCCAACAACCCAATCGTTCCCTACACCAGCGGAGTTTCCGGATCGGCTTCGATCCCGGGTGTGATCCGATCCCTCGGCGCGTTCACCGGTGCGGAAAAGCCACCGTTTAGCTTCGCCGATCCATCGCTCATGACGATCCTGACCTTCACGGCCCGCTCGGCCGGTCTGGCTGAATTTGTTGGCGATCCTGCCAATGATTCGCCAAACACCGACGTCGTGTTGTTCAATCCACCGAACGCTCCGGTACCCCTCGAACAAGTTCGCTACCTGCGTTCGAGCATCGAAGTCGTACCTCGTGGAACCGAACTGCCGTTTGCCGTCGATGACAGCACCGCTGAACTGTTGCTCAACAGCACCTCGTTTATCAACGTGCTCGCCAACGACATCGTCGGAACCTCTGGTCCTCTGCGAATCACATCGGTCACTCAACCGGTCAACGGCGTCGTGTCGATCGACAACCGAGGAACCACCAACCCGTCAGACGACCGAATTCAATTCGTTCCGTTTACGAGTTCCCTGGGCTTCTCCGATCAATTCACCTACACGATCGCCGACTCCCGAGGCTTCACCTCGACGGCCACGGTGACTCTCAAGGTCGGAGACACGAGCCTTGACGACAGGATGAAGATCCAGCTCAAGGCGTTTAATCTCAACGGTCAACCGATCTCGTCGATCACCGTGGGAAGCCAGTTCGAACTGCGTGGATATGTCCAAGACCTGCGATTCCCCAATACCCAAAGCGGGGTCTTTGCAGCCTACCAAGACATCCTCTACGACAAGAATCTGGTGAACGTGCAAACGTCTCCGAGCGGACTTGGATTCCAAATTGAATTCGCCGCTGGCCCGAACGGTTACAGCAATGGCAAGTCAGGCGATATCCGTATTCCGGGTCTGATCAATGAGGTCGGTTCCTTCCAGGATTCCGCCTCGCCACTAGGCACCTCGGAACTGCTCCAATTCAGCATCCGAATGCGAGCCAACACCCCTGGTACGGCTCGGTTCATCGCCGATCCGGCGGACATCAGCCCGTTCCATGACTCGTTGCTCTACAGCGATCCTCGCAACAAGGTCCCGTACGACCAAATCAGTTACATCCCAGCCGAATTGACCATCATCGGTGGTTCAGGTTCCGGCGGCGGTGAGGGGAACACCAACCCCTACGACCGATTCGACGTCAACGACGACGGATTCGTCTCCCCGATCGATGCGCTGATCTTGGTCAACAAAGTCAACAGCAATGGTGGCGGAGCGCTCGGAAGCGGCGGAGGCGAAGGCGAATCCTCAGGCGAACGATTCTACGTCGACGTCAACGAAGACGGTTTCCTATCCCCTCTCGATATCCTTTGGGTGGTCAACCGAATCAACGGCAGCAACGCTGGTGGTGAAGGTGAGAGCCCCATGCAAGCATCCCCAGCGATCGAGGTTTCGACCAGCGATCCCGGAACGCTTGTCGATATCCCCTTCGCAGCACCCTCCAACTGGGTTTCGCGTCCTAAGACCCCGGCTTGGGTTGCCAACTCCAACGTCAACACCTCCGATGTCGATAACTTGCTGGCCGTTTACAGCGCCGAAGAAGACCAAGACCAAACGGTCGATGGACTGGTCGACGACCTGTTCGCCAACGGCTTGATCTAAGCGTCGAGATTCGGCAGATGACACCCCAAGATGACCCGACAGCGTGGCTACGTCGATCTGCAAATCAACGGTATCGGAGGAATCGACTTCAACGAGTCGAACCTCTCGGCCTTGTCCTGGGAGCGAGCCCTAGAGTGGCTCGCTCAAGACGGAACAACCGAATTCCTGCCGACGCTCATCACCGATAGCGTCGATTCGCTCTGTTTAAAACTTGCGAATCTTTCACGACTGTGCGAAGCGAGTGTTCAAAACCCCCAAGGTTCTTGCAAAGCCGTCGGGATTCATCTTGAGGGTCCTTTTCTTAGTGACCAGGTTGGCTATATCGGGGCCCATCCGAAGCAACACGCCAGGCCTCTGGAGTTGGATGCTCTGAAACGGCTTGTCGATGCTGCCAACGGATGGATCCGTTTGGTGACGTTGGCTCCCGAATGCGACCCGAAGGGCCGAGGAATCGAGTATCTAGCCCAAGAGGATATTCTGATCGCCGCAGGACATTGCAACCCATCGATCGATCAACTTCGATGCGCGATCGACTCGGGACTGAGTCTCTTTACCCATCTGGGGAACGCTTGCCCAGCGTCGATCCCCAGGCACGAGAATATCATCCACCGCGTATTGGCGCTGAGAGACTCCCTTCGCGTCACCTTGATCGCTGACGGATTCCATCTGCCTCTTTGGTTGCTCGATAGCTGGGTCGATTGGTTCGGAGAGAATCGCGTTGCGATTGTCTCCGATGCGATCAGCGCCGCGGGTCTAGCTCCAGGCATCTACCAGCTGGGCGCGCAAAAGGTCGCCGTTGGAGCCGACGGCGTTCCTCGCAGCGCCGACCAAACGCACTTCGTAGGGTCGGGGGCCACGCTCGGTCGTATGCGGAATCTCTGCGAATCGCAGCTTTCCTGGTCTTCCGAGCGGATCGATAAATTGTTCAAAACCAATGCTGCGCAGTGGTTAGGACTCCCATCGGACTGACCCCCTAGCGGTTGGTTTAAACGCCGCAGGCGCGCCCCCGTGAGCCGCCTAGGCGCAAGCCGCGGGCATGGCCAGTACCCGGCACCGCCCCAATCACGCATCTCGATTGGAACCC
>Ga0208085_1000061_pt1 | contig 37898 bp, 28 predicted proteins | sample LakMenEpi21Jun10_FD_150721 | JGI IMG/M metagenome (GOLD analysis project Ga0208085, IMG submission 150721) | Freshwater microbial communities from Lake Mendota, WI - 21JUN2010 deep hole epilimnion (SPAdes) | ecosystem: Environmental > Aquatic > Freshwater > Lentic | place: Lake Mendota, Madison...
TCGGCATCTAGGACACGGACCAAGAAAAATGTAGGCCCAAACAAAAAATCATCAAACAGTGGCGACCGTCACTTGCCAAACCCAGGACTTCATAGTCGATCACCATCACCGAGCATCCGCCAGTGAGGTTTCTAACGTCCAAAACGCCCGATCGGATGCTTCGGTGCATGGTATTGTTATCATGTGATTGCAATAACCAATCCTCTTGTTTGATCCCTTCTTGAGTTATCCAATCCGTTTGAACCTTGTCAAGCTCGCATTGTCTTTTCGGTCAGGATCAAAACTCTGAGGTCGATCCGCACCAATCTTGCTCTCACAGATTTCAAGTTCACCATTCCGAATACGAGCAATACAAAGGTGAATGTCGCCATCGTCGTCGCATCGGTCCAAGCAAACAGGCTGGAAGGAGTTATCAACTCTAAGAGTGCCGGTTGTATTGCGCGGTTCAATAATGAAGTGCACTCCTTCAATTCTGAGCTTCACAATTCGCTGTTCAAAAATCTCCGGTGGAGCGAAGTTGCCATTCCGGCCTACTGAGACCATCTGCCAGCAACCCTGAATATCTTGAAGAGATATCTCGTTCAAGATTTCATCGCCAGGTTGGGCGCCATGCAAGGCAATTTGCTGTTTCTTCATCTCCCGTTTAGCAAGTCGATCGGCGGCCTTTCGGTTGTCTTTGCGGATGCGTAGCCAGACAATCAGACCAATCCCAATGATAAAAACTGGAATACCCAGTAAGGGTAGAAGCAACGCATTCAGTGAAAAATCAAATGGACTATTCATGATAACGACCATGTTGACCGAGCCCCCGCAAACACGGTCTCTAAAGTTCGAAACGGACCGTCGGGGGCTTCGGTCCAACATTTTGTTATCCGACTTCTTCATTGGAGTCAGAAGTCTAACCCCACCATCTTTCGATAGATCAGTTCACGTCTGCGAATCTCATGACCGCAATTAACAAATTGAAGAGTAGCAGACTGTGGAGCCTCACCACAGAATTCAGCGTAGGGCGTCTTCGCAATAGCCCGGAGAATTTGGTCGCATGTGACACCTTCTTCAAGCTCTTTTCCCAACTCTTGCGCGACCGCATTCTGCAACTTCGCTCGGTCGGATTTGCGTTTCAACGCAAATCCGATATTTAGAATTGAATCGAGAGGATGATCATAGGCCTCGAATTCGACTACAACATCAGCGTTCTGCGATAAAAAAGTCTCAAGCTTCTTGGTGTCGGCTTTGTTCAGAGGCTTTACAAAGGCAGCGTGAGCCGTTTCCACCGCAAACGCTTTCTTCCATTTGTTGTTTACGATTCGTTTTAGAATGAATAAAGGGCCGTCATAGAGCTCCTTCGGTTCGTGGAGTGAAGCTCTAGGCTCGAAGTGCGCAGGAACCTCTGCAGAGACACGCCATACGCCAGCAGAATATGATCTCACCCAGTCATTCTTTTTGACGCTCATGTAAAGTCTCTATCGGATAACGTTTGCATTCACCCAGCGACGGAATGAAAGCTTGTTTTGTAAGTGCACCCGATCGTCGCTTGGGTGCAATGCTTGGTTACCCGCTCTTGAACAGGTTCGCGTGATGATCATCATTTGAGCCGAAAGTGAGCCCACTGGGTGAATCGAAAACGAGAATCGTGTCACGAAAGAGGTAAACTCGACCAACATAGTAAGGACAATGCGGTTCTTGATCGATATAGGCATCCCAAATTAGCCGAGAATCTGCTCTCGCTTCATGAAATTCATAGTACAAAGCGTTGGGGGAACGAACCGAGGTGCCGGAATGAAATCGAGAATTGTCGAGCTCAAACAACGAGGTCATTACGACATGTGTGACAATGAAGAATGAGAGTGTTGAAGCCAGCTTGACAATACGCTTTTCGTTCTGCGAGTAGAATCCGCAATAAGAAACATACCCCTCAAGCCAGACCTCTGGATCGTCCGCGTTTTTCAAGGTGAAGCCTTCGAAATCACCCTGGTACTCCTGAAAGAATTTGACACGTTCCTTTGAACGCAATCCAAGGTCTGTCGGAGCGAGCAAGTGATGGCTACCACCACCTTGATAGAAAAAATCGAAGCTTGCAATCTTCTGATTTACCGGCGGTCGAAAGGCGTTGCGTTTGTAAAAAGCGGTAAGCACCGTCGGAAGACACGGCTCCAGGTCGCTGCTCCCGTATGAACGCTTGTGTGGGCCGTACCAAAAATCAATGAACCGATTGAGCTCCTTCATGCGCTTACTGACTGTATTCGCGTTGATAAGATCAAACATGGCTCACTTCAGTCGGGTAACATATATTCTATTGAGTTTACCATAACACGACGAAACCCCAATTTACTATAAGGCTGTAGCCGAGTCAAGAGAATTCCAATCCTAAAACCCTACTGAGCAAGTGTTTACCGCAGCGTTTGCACATGGCAAGCGGCCAGGATATATTGAAATGGTGTTTTTTAGGTTATGTGGAATTTTGCTTTTCCAGGATATATTGGGCTCATATGGACGCGGAATCAGAATCGCTTATCCATCGCTAAACGTACCGAAGAAACCTACATCGGTTGGCTCTCTAGATGCCTGTTCTACCACCGGACTCGTCCGGTGGTAGGCTCCGAGCGCACTTGTGATGATGTGGAGCTGTTTAGTGGGCTCGACAGCCCAGTGGCTACCCTGGGGTAGTAGCTGGCCGCTCATATCCCGATAGAGCTTTGAGGTTGGTCGCTTCGATCAACGATAGGCATCGACGCAGGCCAAACAGCCGTCGAGTACGAGTACCGTTTCACTGAGTACCGTCCGCCGCGGCGGACTGAGTACGAGTACGACGAAATCCGATGCGATCGAACACCCAAATGGGGGGGTTGGCATATCTTTACAATAACGGAAGACGCGCATAGGAAGTGTGCGATTTGCAATTCACTAGATTTTGATTCAAAAGTAGGTGTTCTATGTCCGACTCGTCGTTGCCCCAAGCAGGCTCTGTAAAAACCACCCGACGCTTCTTCCATCGATCGATCGTGGCCGCCGGGATCGCCGGGTTCCTAGGGACAGGAATTCTCCAAGATAGTCGGGCGCACGGCGAGGACAATCAGCAATGGCTGACCTGGCGAGGTAGCTCTCGCGACAGCATGGTCAAGGATTCGAACTGGCCGAGCACGCTTACGGACGCGAACTTCAAGCAGGTCTGGTCGGTCCCCTTTGGGGATAGTTATTCCGGGCCGATCGTCACGACCACCTCGGTATTTACCACCGAGTCCTCGGGGAACAAAGAGAGGGTCACTTGCGTCGATCGGCGGACAGGCGAGACGCGTTGGAGCAAGGAGTGGGAAGGTTCGATGAAGGTCCCATTTTTTGCTGCAAGGAATGGGAGTTGGATCCGTTCGACGCCCGCTTCCGACGGAGAGACCTTGTACGTCGGCGGAATTCGTGACGTCCTTGTCGCGATGGATTGCCAGACGGGGGAAGAGAAGTGGCGTGTTGATTTCGCGGAGAAGTTTGGCAAGGTGCCTGATTTTGGGATGGTCTGTTCCCCGCTGATCGATGGAGACTTCCTCTACATCCAGGCGGGTAAGGGGTTGCACAAGCTCAACAAAAAAGATGGTTCGATTGTTTGGTCCGCGTTGGGTGACAATGGCGACATGAGTTCCAGTGGGGCGTTTTCTTCACCGGTCATTTCGAGCTTGGATGGCAAGCGTCAATTGATCGTCCAGACTCGGACTTATATGGCCGGTGTCGATTTGGAGAGCGGATCGAAGCTTTGGAGCAAGGGCGTCGAAGCGTTCCGAGGCATGAACATTTTGACCCCGACGGTCTGGGACAACGGGATCTTCACCAGCAGTTACGGTGGACGATCGTTGCTTCTGGATGTGCAATCCGATGGAGCCAATGCGCGTTGGGAGAACAAGGTCGAGGGTTACATGTCCTCGCCGGTGGTCATCGATCACTACTTGTACTTGCACCTGCGGAACAAGCGGTTTGCGTGCATCGATCTCAAGGAAGGCAAAGAGACTTGGATCACCCGACCCTACGGCGAATACTGGAGCATGGTCAGCAATGGAGAGAAGATCCTGGCGTTGGACCAAGCGGGCAAAATTCGGTTGATCGCTCACAATCCGGCCGAGTACACTATGCTCGGTGAACTCAAGATCACCGAAGAAGAAGCTTGGGCACACATTGCCGTTGCCGGATCGGACGTAGTGATCCGAACCCAAAAGTCACTTTGTCTCTATCAGTGGAAAGACTAGCCGATGTCCGAAGACGATTTGACCAAGGCCGTCCAGCGCTTGGAGGAGCTTTTCGGCAAACCGTCTCGGCATACGCTCGGAGCCTCGGTATTCGTGAGCGACTCTCCGGTCGCCCGCAACGACCTAGAGGCGTTTGCGAAATCCAAGTATCAGCATTTCGTGGGTGATGCTTGGGAGTCGATCGGTCCGGAGAATTGGACTGCGACTTGGGAATTGCAGTACCATCGCCCCGAGGGGGTGTGTGGGGATATCCTCAAGGAGCTTGAGGAATTAGAGGATCCCGCAACCTCTCTGGCGGCTTCTCAGTTGACCGAGAATCATGACGATCCGCAAGGAGCAGCACTTGGGCTCCAAGGCGTCTTTGATTCGCCGGAGATTCAGGATGTATCGATCTATCGGATCGGAGATACCGATGCGATCATAGGCGTGCTCGTCGCGGGAATATTGCGGACCGGAAATGCGATCGCCTTGGTCTTTTTGATGGACTGAAAAGCCTACCATCGGGCTCGTTTCGAATGGCGTTTAACAAATGTGTGCGGAATTGCGCAAGCACTCCGGTGAGTGCTGGAATGCCCTAGATATCGCTATGTGTCTCACCGGACGGCTTGTGCCGTTCCGCTTTCAATTCAATGCCCGGCGGAGGCGTAACTAAGCAGCTATAGGATCGGGATAGCGACGAAGATCTCCCCGTCGCGGACCTGGGTTTCGAAGTGGTCGGTTTTCACCTTAGGGTTGTCCATCCAAGTCCCATCGCTGAGGGCAAAGCGCCAGGCGTGCCATGGGCAAGCGACGCATCCATCGTGGATCCAGCCGGCAGAGAGCGAAGCTCCTTGGTGTGGGCAGAAGTCATCCAGAGCGTGGTACTGGCCCTCGGACTCAAAGATCGCGATCATGCGATCGGCGACCGGAAAGGCGCGCCCTTCGTTCTTGGGAATGTCCTCGATCTTGGCCACTTTGACCCATTCGAATTTCGAAGTTTCCTCACTCACCGAGCAGCTCCTTTCGCAGCAGATCGAGCGCCGTTTTGGCTAGCCTTTGGTAGAACAGTTCGGGGTGTCCGCTGACCGATTTGGTTTTCAGCGTCGCTCGGTTGGCGGGTCCGACGATCGCAACTTGCAATTCGGTCGAGGGTAAGGAGGATTCGCGGGCAAACGAGCTGCTCGGGGGGTAGACACCGACGGCCATCGCATAATCGGTCATGTGAAGTTGCTTCGATTGCAGTGCCAGTTCGGCCAATGATTGGGAATTGAAATCCGAGGCCGTCGCAGCAGCGGGCAGAAGAGGCTGCCATGCAAGGTGCTTGAGTCCTCCCGGTCTGCTGGGTTCTAGGCCTTCGCTGAGCATTTGGCCGACCCAGCAACCCGAGCCTACCTCGACGATGCTCAGTGTAAGGTGCTTCTGATCCAGAAGGTCGTGGATGACATCCTGGAGTTCCAAGTCACCCTCTGCGAAGATCACTTCTCCGAAGGCTTGGCGAATCTGTGCGAGGGTCGGTCCGATGAGCGATTGAAATTCATCCTCGCAGGTGGCAAGCGCCGCGATCCGCAGCGTGATGGTCGCTTTGGATACCGTGATACCGACGCGGGGAATTCGATCACGGGAGATCAGATCGGGGATGACTTGTTCGACGTCGCTCTCGCCGAGGCCGAATAGTTTTACCGAATGAAAAAAGCAGCGTTGATGCCCGAGTCCGAGCTCCTCGATCAGGCGGGGTTCGACCGTTTGGCTTAGCATTTGAATCATCTCGGCCGGGACTCCGGGCAGGGCGAACAGCCGGCTTGGGTGATCCATGTTTTGTGGATCTTTGACCAGGACCTCCAGATCGACACCAGGCGCTGTGCCATGGGGGTTGGGAATGATGCGTGAGGTTTGTGGAAACATGGCTTGGACCCGATTGCGTTCTGGCATGGATCTGTTTCGAGACTTGAAGAGGTTCTCGATATGGGCCATGGCTTCGGGTCGGAACTCGAGCGGTTGGCCGAAGGCCTCGGCCATCGCTTCGCGGGTTAAATCATCGGCCGTCGGGCCTAGACCACCCGAGATGATCACGATGTCGCAACGGCTCGCAGCAATCCGAAACGCGGAGACGTTGTCGGCAAGGTCGTCCCCGACGGTGGTATGATGCCCGACACGGATCCCCAGGTCACCGAGCCGACGACTGATGATTTGGCTGTTGGTGTCCAGGCGTTGGCCGCTGGTGAGTTCATCGCCGACGGAGATGATTTCAGCTTTCATTGACATATGGGTTTGGAATTCCTAATACGCATCGGAGGGATGGGAGTTGAACTGAGTCAGATCGCACAAGTGGGCTTCGGCTATCGATTGTGGGCAACTCCAAACCAAAAAGAACAAAGCCTCTTGGGCCCAGCGAGCCACATCGGAACTGGCGATGAAACCTGCCCCTTTCTCGATGGCAAGGGCAGCTTGGGTGGCCCTGAGCACCAAGTCATTGGAATCTTTGCGGAGTTCGGCCGTATCGACAGTCCGTTGGCCGGTTTGGGTGGCTTGGTAGAGCCTGCCGCTGAGGGTATCCCAGCGCTGTTTGAAGTTATCTGCAAAGCGTCCGAGGGAGGATCTATGGTTCGACTGAACGAGAATATGGTCGATGGCGCGGGCGGCCAATCCGAGCGCCAGGGCGCTGGTCTGGAGTCCACCGGCTCCACCGCTTTGAGAAACGGCCATCACATGCCGGACCGGACCGTGGAGAAGTTGCTCCGGCACGACACAGACGCGATCGAGGAAGACCTCATCGGTGCAACTATCCTTGAGGGCCAGCAAATCCATGCCCGCTCCGCGATGGATACGAGCGTCGTTGGTCGGAAGATAAAACAAGGACTGGAGTTCTGGGTTGGTCGGATCGCAGGCCCCGACGACGAGGGCTTGAGAATCGGCACTGGCGGTCACCCATGGGACCGTGCCTTGGAGGGTCCAACCCGACGCGTTGGGGTGAGCCAATACAGCGGGAGTCGCGAGGTGTTGACGGCTGGTTGTCAGATGGCTGATCCCGACCGAGATCCATCGACTGGCGCTTGCATGCTGTGCTAGGTAGAGTGCAGCGGCGGGATTGCTGGAGGTTTCGATTCGACGCAGGGCCGCGTTGCGTTGGGTCAGGATGAACGCATCGGTCAGCGATGCATGTGCCGTCGCGCAGTAGAAAGCAAGGTGCCGAGCCGAGTCGGACACGACCGACTGTTCGTAGGTGCACAGATCGGAAAGTCTTCCTAGGCGATCCGAGAGGGACTTCGGGGTGGACTGCAAGTTCGCCAGCAGTGGGAGCAAATCCGGAAGGTTCGAGAGCTGTTGGCAAAGAAGTGTTGCGGTGATAGACAAGGGCCTTATTAGAGTTGGTTATTCGCAGATGGCATCAGGTTCGGTTCGGTTCGTCGAGTCGAGTCGAGTCGGCGGCGGATTAGGGGATTAGGGGATTAACGGAGTTTAGGCAAAGGGATATTTGGTGGAGATTTTTTTCGCGGTTCGATCATAATGGACCCTAGCGCGGCGTTCGAACCCGTGCGATGATTGTAGCTTTGAACCGGCGATCTTCCATCTGCGAGCAGGAGAGCTTGTGAATATTCTAGGGCATGAGCAAAACACCAACGTCTCCTCGGTGGACCTTGCGGCAGAGGGATCGGAGTTGGTTTACCAGAAGTGCATGGCGATTGCCAGAAACCTTTGGTGGAGTTGGCATCCCGAGGTGGTGCATTTGTTTCGGGACATCGATCCGGTTCGGTGGAGGGAGCTCGATCACAACCCGATCGCGTTGCTCCGGGAGTTTACTCCAGAGAGTTTGGCTTATCGAGCCAACGAGCGGGTTTTGCATAGTCGTATCAACCATGCGTACCGAAGGCTCCATGAGTACATCGGCTGCAACAGCACTTGGGCGCACACCCACGCTGGAGTATTGGGGAGCAAGCCGGTGGCTTATTTCTCGGCCGAATTTGGATTGCACGAATCCTTGCCGATTTATTCGGGAGGATTGGGGGTCTTGTCTGGGGACCACATCAAAAGCGCCAGTGGCCTGGGGATACCTCTGGTAGGTATCGGATTGTTCTACAACCACGGATACTTCAAGCAGCGGTTATCGGCCGACGGATATCAATCCGAGGATTACATCGAGCAAAATGTCGAGAATCTGCCGTTGACGCCGGCTCGAACCCCTTCGGGCAGTCCGTTTGTAGTGCGGTTGGAGACACGCTCAGGGGAGTTGTTCGCCAAGGTTTGGAAGCTAGCCGTTGGTCGAGTGACTTTGTTTTTGCTCGACAGCAACTACGAGAGCAACCGACCAGAGGATCGAGAGTTGACAAGTCGACTCTATGGGGGTGACGAGCGAACGCGGATACGTCAGGAACTGCTCATCGGAGTCGGAGGGATACGTATTTTGCATGCGATGGGCATCAGCCCTGGGGCTTATCATTTGAACGAAGGTCACAGTGCGTTTGCGACTTTAGAGGCCGTTCGATTGCGCATGGAAGAAGACGGGGTAAGTTTTGAGGATGCGCAAAGAGACATCGCCGACTCGACGGTCTTTACGACGCACACGCCGGTGCCTGCCGGGCACGATCGATTCCATGCGGATTTGATCGAGGAGCATTTAGGGCCACTCAGGGACCGGCTTGGTATCACCCATGAGCACTTGATGAGTTTTGGGCGCGTCAACCCTGGGGACCACCAGGAACCCTTTTGCATGACGGTCCTGGGGTTGAAGCTTTCGCGGCGGGCCAATGCGGTCAGTCAGTTGCATGGACACATATCGCGCCGCATGTGGAGGGCCTTATGGCCCAATCGCGAGGAGAACGCAATTCCGATCGGGCATATCACCAATGGAGTTCACGTACAGAGCTGGCTCGCCGAGCAAATGCTGCAATTGTACGATCGTCATTTCCCAGCCCATTGGACCAATCACATGGGAGAACCCGGGGTATGGCAATCGATCCATCAGGTCGACCCGGGCGAGTTATGGGAGACCCACAATGCGCTCAAGACCATGCTTTGGTCATTTGTTCGCAGACGGTTAGTACGTCAGATGAGCCAGCGGAACGAGAGTCAGGAATCGATCGATTTGGCAACAAGGGTGGGCAATCCCGCAGCATTGACGATCGGTTTTGGACGAAGGTTTGCAACCTACAAACGCGCCAACATGATCTTTCGCGATCTGGATCGCATCGCGGCGATCGTCAACAATCCAGCCCGTCCTCTTCAGATTTTGTTCGCGGGCAAAGCGCACCCCAAGGACGAACCAGGCAAACGATTCATCCAGGAAATTGCCAACCTAAGGGGCGATTCAAGGTTTGCTGGCAAGGTAGTATTCGTCGAGGATTACGACATCAACGTGTGCCGGCATTTGATCCAAGGGGTCGATGTGTGGCTCAACAATCCGCGACGGCCCTTGGAGGCCTCCGGGACGAGCGGACAAAAAGTCATCCTCAATGGGGGATTGAACCTGAGCATTCTCGACGGATGGTGGGCGGAGGCTTTCAATGGTTCTAACGGTTTTGCGATCGGCAAAGGGACCAGCCACGTCCAGGACCGCATCACCGACGAACGCGACGCGATCAATCTCTATGAGGCACTTGAAAACCAGGTCATTCCAATGTTTTTCGAGCGAGACCAAGACGGTCTACCGGCGGCTTGGATCCAACGCATGCGCAACAGCATCAGCACTCTAGCTTGGCGTTTCAGCAGCCACCGGATGGTGATGGACTATGCTCGGATGGCTTATGTACCTGCCTCGGGCGGAGTGAGCAGCTCGATGGGTTGATTCGGGACCTAAGCGCTTGAAACTCAGAAAAATCGTAAGGAACTACCCTCTTTTAGGGGGGTAGTTTTTTTCATTTTGTCTCTAGGTTCCCAGCAAAGCGCTCTATTTTGCACTTATAATCTTAACGTATCGTTTACTAAGACGATTCCATCAAGCGACGGGCAACGCGGCATTTTACATTCCCTAATCCCAGGCTCGTCGGATTTTCCCAGGTCTTTTTCGAAGGTTTGTTGAAGCATGTTCAAGAGAAATCGAAGGCCCGTTCGGCGATCGTATCGGTTCGAGCGACTGGAACTAAGGACGATGTTGGCGAGCGATGTCGTTTGGAACAACGTCAACTGGGATGCATTGGCTGGATCAGAAGCTCCGCTCAAGGATGCAGATGCCTTCTATTCGATCGACGATCGATTCGTTGGGTTGAATGTGTCGACCAGTAAACTGGTCATCGGATTAGATCAGTCGTCGGTCGAACTTCCGGCGTTTCTGAGCGGAGATTTTGGGTTAGGTGGCAGAGCCAGGGTTTATCAAACCACCCAGGAGCTTACCCCTGAGCTGCTCAAGAGCATAGAACAGATCCCTGGGGTGGCTTATACAGCCCCTGTCTACATTGCGGCGTCGACCGGAACCGAGCTGACATTGCTCGACGAATTCATTGTGAATCTCAAAGCTGGGGTTTCGGCACAAGATTTCTTTTCTTCGCTTCCTGAGGTTGCAAGTTACCGACCTTTGGAGGGAACGACCGATCAGTTTGTCGGACGATTTGCAGGTTCTACGGGTCGCAAGGCGCTCGATCGTGCGAATCTTTTGCAAGACAACCCGCAGGTCGAATGGGTCGAACCGAACTTCTATCAGAATTGGCAGCGTTACTATACGCCGAACGATTCTCGATTTGGAAATCTTTGGCATTTGAACAACACCGGGCAATCGGGTGGATTGGTCGATGCGGATGTCGATATGCCAGAAGCTTGGGATATCAACCGGGGTGGATCGCCCACGACGGTCATTGCCGTTATCGATGACGGTGTTCAATCGACCCACCCGGACCTGAACATTTGGACCAATCCGGGCGAGGTTTCTGGGGATGGAATCGATAACGACGGAAACGGTTGGATCGATGACATCCACGGCTGGAACTTTGTCTTTAACAATAACCAATCCGAACCTTTGGGGACGGATGCACACGGCACTGCAGTAGCCGGCGTTGCAGCGGCGCGGGGCGATAACAATTTGGGAGTCACCGGAGCGGCTTACAATTCCCAGGTCATCTCGATCAAAATGTTTGATGGCAACAGCGTCGCTAGCACTGCAAATATTGCTGCCGCCTTGCGTTATGCGGCCGGAATCAATGCGGCAGGAAATGGGGTCTGGAACGCGGGTGATTTGGTCAACAATTCTTGGGGTGGCGGTGCGGCTTCAACCGCCATCAACAACGCGCTGATCGCTGGGACAACCGTTGGACGAAACGGCATTGGAGCGACGTACTTGTTTGCATCAGGCAACGGGTTTGCAGCGACCGTCAGCCAACCGGCAGCCCAGGCGGCAAACATTCCTGGGGTAATTGCCGTCGGTGCAACGAACAATCGTGGAACGCGTTCCGACTACAGCAACTACGGAACTGCGTTGGACTTTGTGGCCCCGAGCAACGACTCGCGTGGCGGTTATCTGGCCATCGACACGACCGACCGAACCGGGGCCAGCGGCTACGCGAGCGGCGATTACACGGGCACCGGGGGTACTGGTTTTGGCGGTACTTCGTCCGCCACGCCGCTTGCATCAGGGATTGCAGCGCTGGCTTTAGCCCAAGCCGATGTCGTTGGAGTGACGATTCGGCCAACGGAACTGCGAGCGATGATGCGCACCAACACCGATTTGATCGGTGGAGCAACGTATGACATTGTCACAGGAAAGAACATCGAGTATGGCTATGGTCGCATCAATGCGGCGACCATGCTCAGCGGGATAGGTAACCCCGAGATCTCGGTGGTAAGCACCACACGAGAGTTTGGATCCGGATCGACCCTGAACATGGGCTCGGTCCTCTCAGGCCAATTTGTCGAAACGAACCTGAGAATACGCAATCAGGGCACAAGCGTTTTGGATATCAGCTCGATCGATGTACCCGCCCCGTTTTCGGTGGTGAGTTTCACGACAGCAACTCTTGGACTGGGCGAAACGACCGTCATCCGGGTTCGATTTAGCCCGACGCTTCCAGGTACCTACGCTGAGGATTTGATCATCAACAACAACGACTCCGACGAGTCGGCGTATCGGATCCGATTGACCGGGTCTTCTACCGCCGCGCGGTTATCGGGCTCGGTCTTCGAGGATTTCAATAACAGTGCAACTTTCGAAACCTTCGAACGTGGCGTCGGTGGCGGGGCTTTTGTTTACCTAGATGCAAACACCAACGGGTTTTTTGATGCAGGGGAGCAGCAAGCGAGCGTCAATGCAACGGGATATTATGCTTTCCCGACACTGGCCGATGGTACCTACAGCGTTCGAGTCGAACTTCCAGGTTGGATGCTCACGACGGCCAACGATTTTTACACCGTAACGCTCGCAGATCCAAACGATTTCTCTCAGGGGAACGACTTTGGTTTCGCGAAGAACAACCGATACTACTCGTTTGTTTTCGAAGACTTGAATGCGGATGGAATCTTCAATGGCAGCGATTTGCCCTTGCCCAATTTCGTTGTGAATGCCGGCAATGCAAAATACTCGACGAATGTACCAGCCCCGATCTCCGATGTTATCACGACGATTTCTACGATCGATGTACCGGCAAACGGCCCGTTGATCAACGATTTGGACGTCGTCTTGAACCTGACGCATACCTATGTTGAAGATCTGATCATCTCCTTGATCGCACCAGACAACTCCTCCATTCTGCTCTCGTTCGCCAACGGCGGATCGGGCATGGATTACACAGACACTATTTTCGACGACTCGGCGCCGACCCCGATCTTTCTTGGTACCGCACCGTTTACTGGAAGGTTCAGTCCCCAGGAGCCCCTTTCCTTATTCAATGGAATTCCGTCTGCCGGAACTTGGCAACTTCAGATTGAAGACACGTTTTTTTTAGACTCCGGCACTTTGCTGAACTGGAGTCTGGATATCAACAGCTCTTTGGCTGCCACCTCGGATGCCAACGGCTGGGCGATCATGGATGTCACCGACGGTTTATTCTCAGCGGTTCTCGAACTGCAACCAACTTGGGAGTACACGCTTCCAACCGACGGAACCCATTCATTCACCGCAACGGGAAGTCCGATCTTCGGACGCACCTACGGAGCCAGAATCCCTCCATTGCCCCCGACCGACATTTTGCTGTCGAACACATCAATCCCCGAAAATGCGCCGGTAGGGACTCTCGTCGGGACACTGACGAGCCGTGATCCGAACCGAGGGGACACGTTTAGCTACAGCATGGCCAATGGATTGGGCGACATCGACAATGCTCGATTCCAAATCGTCGGCGACCAACTTTTCGCTTTAGAAACCTTCGATTACGAAACCAATCAGTTCTTCTTTATCCGAGTCGCATCGACCGACTCGACGAACTTGACCTACGAAGAGATCATCCTCATTTCCGTCGTCAACGTCAACGAGACCCCGTTGACGATCGGATTGAATCCGAACACTATCGATGAGAATTCCGCAATCGGAAGCTACGTCGGTTCCCTGTCGACAACCGACACGGACTTTTTGACCGACTTTGCTTTCAATTACCGATTGGTGGCCGGTGCGGGCAGCACCCACAACAACTCATTCACGATCGTCAACGGCGAGGTACTCGTCGATGGGCCGATCGATTTTGAAACCACTCCGGTGATGAACATCCGCGTTCGCTCGACGGACCAAGGTGGACTGTCAGTCGAAGAGATTTTGACGATCACGATCCGCAACGTGAACGAAGCTCCTACGGTGATCAATTTATCGAACAGCTCTTTGCCGGAAAACCAACCAGCGGGCTTTGAAATCGGAACCCTGAGCAACGACGATCCCGACGCGGGAGACAATCTTGTTTATTCGCTCGTCACAGGCACCGGAAGTGACGACAACATCATGTTCCGAATCGTCGGCGATAAACTCCAATCGGCCGTAACGTTCGACTTCGAAGCTCGAAGCGCTTACAACCTGCGGATTCGAGGAACCGACCGAGGCGGATTCTTCCTTGAGCAAAGCTTTACCATCAACGTTACGGACGTCAATGAACCACCGGCCGCCGTGACGATTTCGAACAATCGGATCCAAGAGAACCTTCCCGCAGGGACTTATATTGGAACCGTTTCCTCGACCGATATCGATGGCGACTCGGTGCAGATCGCGATTGTCGCTGGACCTGGCGGTGAGGACAACTCGAGCTTCCAACTCATCGGACGCGATCTTTACTCCACCGAGAGCTTCGATTTCGAATCCAAGCGGCTTTTGAGCATTCTGTTCGAAGCGACCGACACGTTGGGGCTTTCCACTCGGCAGATCCTCCAAATCGCCGTTTTGAATACCAACGAAGCGCCGACCTCGGTCGCCTTGTCCCCCAATTCGATCCCTGAAAATGCCACAATGGGAACGACTATTGGAAATCTAATCACCAACGACATCGATGGCGATAATGTGTTTCGATACGAGTTTGCTACCGGTGTTGGTTCGGATGACAATGGGTTGTTCACCCTCGTCGGCGACGAACTCCGAACGGCAGCGGCCTATGATTTCGACGTCAAAAATGTTTACACGATTCGGGTACGGACTTTCGATCTAGGTGGACTGTCGGCCGAGCAACAGCTCTTTGTGAACATCACCAATGTCAATGACCCACCGACTGCGGTGGTTTTGTCGAATTCGACAGTTCCTGAAAATTCACCGACCGGTACTACGGTCGGCTCGTTTGCATCGACGGATGCCGACGACGGCGATACCCACACCTATAGCTTTGTCACCGGCGCAGGAGACGCGGACAATACGCTTTTTGCGATCGTCGGAAACGAACTGATCACCCGGAATATTTTCAACTTCGAGAGCCGCAGCACTTATTCGGTCCGCATCCAAACCCAGGATGCTGGCGGATTGGTCTTCGAACAACTTTTTCCGATCTCGATTACCAACGTCAATGAGTCACCGACCTCTGTCCGTATCTCGAGGCGTTCGATCGCCGAAAACTCTCCGATTGGAACAGTGCTCGGCACACTATCGACGACCGATACCGATACGCTCACGGACACCGAATTCGTTTACTCGTTGGTTTCAGGCACAGGGGATTCCAACAATCCGCTATTTACGATTTCGGGCAATCAAGTTCTTTCCAATGCACCACTGAACTTCGAAATGATCAATAAGCTCTCGATTCGCGTGCGCAGCACGGATCTAGGTGGACTGTTTATCGAAGCTCCTTTCGCAGTCGATGTGACCAACGTCAACGAGCTGCCGACGGCACTCAATCTCGCTGGGAATACAATCCTTGAAAACCAACCGGTCGGAACCCCGATCGGCGTGTTTAGCAACAACGACCCGGATTTCAATGATTCGCATATCTACACCCTCGAACCAGGTACGGGCGGACAAGACAATTTGCTCTTCGATATCGTCGGAAACGAATTGCGTTCCTTCCAAAGCTACGATTTCGAAACCAAATCGACCTACAACGTCCGCGTCAGGGTGACCGACCGTGTCGGCGGTTTCATCGAAGCCCCGTTTGTCATCAATGTGCTCGATACCAACGAGAGCCCCAACGTGCTGACCCTCTCGGCAAACACCATCGCCGAGAACGCACCCTCAGGTACCCCCATCGGAACATTGATCGGCTCGGATCCAGACGCAGATTCGGTCCTCTCGTATAGCCTTATCGGAGGAACTGGCAGCGACGACAACGCGAGCTTTACCCTCGCCGGAAACAGCATTTCTAGCAACGCCTCGTTTGATTTTGAGACCAAGAAAACCTTCAGCATACGAGCCCGAGTCGAGGATCAATTCGGTGCCGGACTCGAACGGATTTTCCAAATTCTTGTCACCAATGTCAACGAAGCTCCAACACTCGTGGCAGTCAACCCGAGCTCCATCAATGAGCGTCTGCCGATTAATTCCTTGGTCGGCGATTTGAGCACGAGCGATCCGGATGCGGGCGACTCGTTCGCTTACTCGTTGGTCAGCGGATCGGGATCCCAGGACAACAGCTTCTTTACCATCGTCGGGAACAAACTCAGAAGTACCTCGGTCTTCGATTTCGATGTGCGTTCGACCTACTCGGTCCGCGTTCGATCGATCGATGCCGGTGGCTTTGCTGTCGAAACACCTTTGACGATCCAGGTCCTCAATGTGAACGATCCGCCGACGGACATCTCTCTTTCCAATGCTACCATCGCGGAAAACCAACCCGCAGGTATTCCAACCTTGGTTGGCACGTTCAGCACCACCGATGCTGATGATGTAGACTCCTACTCGTACAGTTTGGTTTCGGGAGCGGGAAGTACTGACAATGCCAACTGGCAAATTATCGGTAACGCCTTGTTTACCAACTCGAACCTCAATTTCGAACAACAAAGCGTCCATCGCGTCCGGGTGCGTTCTACCGATGCAGGTGGGCTCCTGACGGAAAAAGCATTTGTGATCAACATCACCAATGTCAATGAATCGCCTACCTCGATTGTCTTGAGCCGAACAACCATCGCTGAAAATGTTCCGGTCGGAACCACGGTTGGAACTCTGACCACTCTTGATCCAGACCTCGGTGATACCTTCACCTATGCTTTGGTCCCAGGATTTGGCGACAGCGACAACACCAAATTCACTCTGGTGGGCAACCAACTGCAAACATCGACATCGGTCGATTTCGAGAGCCAGCCGAGCTATGTGCTTCGCATCCGCAGCACCGACGCGGGCGGTTTGGCCCTAGACTCGGTCTTCTTGATTGCAGTCACGAACGTCAACGAAGCTCCAACAGCGATCAATATCTCCCAGAACGCTTTGGAGAACCAAGCGATCAGTATCCCGATCGCCCAACTCTCAGCAATCGATCCTGATGCCCAAGACTTGGTCACCTTTGCAAAGGTCGCCGGCACGGGCTCGAACGACAACGGCTTGGTCCGCGTCGATGCCGATGGCAAGATCTTTGCGTTGGCACCCCTGAATTTCGAAACCAAGCCTACTCTGGCGATTCGTGTTCGAGCCACCGATACCGCTGGACTGTCGATCGAACGAGCCTTGTTGATCAACGTGATCGACCAAAACGATACCCCAAGCGACATCGCATTGACCCCATCGAGCATTCCTGAAAACAATGCTCCCGGAAGCATCGTCGGTACGTTCATGACCAGCGACGAAGACCTTTTGGATAACCATACCTACACCCTGGTCAACGGTTTCGGTAGTACCGACAACGCATCGTTTACCATCGATGGACCAGACCTTCGAGTCAATAGCTCGCTGGATTTCGAAACCAAATCGAATTACTCGATTCGAGTTCGGTCGGCAGACCCCCAAGGAGCATCGTTCGAGAAGGTGCTCAATGTTCTTGTGATCAACCGAAACGAAACACCGACGGACATCCTTCTGTCGAGCAATACGATCAACGAAAACTTGGCGTCCGGAACAACAATCGGCTCGCTCTCGACGATCGACCAGGATCTCGGAGATAGCTTTATCTACAGCATCGTGCCTCAAACAGGCAGTAGCGACCATACGGCATTTACCACGGTCGGTAACACGATCAGGACCACCCGATCGCTGAATTTCGAAGAGCAATCGATCTACAATATCCTCGTACGTTCGACCGATACCGGCGGAAATGCAACCGACAAGCCATTTTCGATCTTTGTAAACAATCTCGAAGAAGCCCCAATCAACCTAGAACTCAGCAACACGAACCTCTTGGAAAACTCCCCCCCGGGAAGCTTCATCGGGTTGCTCTCGGCGGTCGATCCGGATTTGGCAGGGCCTGTCGAATTTACTCTGGTGCCCGATGCGCTCGACAACGGAATATTCCAGGTTTCTGGAACGCAACTGCTCTCGAACGCGATTTTCAACTTCGAATCCAAGTCGTCCTATCAAGTGCGAATCAGGGCCACCGATGTCGCCGGCCAAAATGTTTTCCGAGACTTTACGATCCGTATCGTCGACGTCAACGAAGTCCCGACCCAAGTGATCCTCAGTTCGAACCAAGTTCCCGAAAATTCCACGAACCTGCTCGTGGCTATCCTCACTACCGATGATCCAGACATCAATGAGCAAACGCTCTACGAGTTGGTTTCCGGCACAGGAAGCGCTGACAACAACGCTTTTGTGATCGTTGGCAATCAACTGCGTGCCAAGTCCGCTTTCGATTTCGAAACCAAGAACGCTTACAACGTTCGGATTCAAGCCACCGATTCGGGAAGCAACCGAACTAGCAACGCGTTCGTCATCCAAGTGCTCGATGCGAATGACGCCCCAACAGGGGTGACCCTCACGCCTGCAAGCCTCCCCGAGAACGCAGGGAACAATCGCGTCGTCGGAAACCTTCGAGCGATCGATCAGGATACCAATGACACGTTCAGCTATGCTTTTGCGACTCCCACTACCGACTTCGTCATCGTCGGGGGACAACTGATCGCGAACGGTTCGTTCGATTTCGAAACCCTTTCGAGCTACACACCGTCGATTGTTGTCAGTGATGCCGCCGGTGCTAACATTACCGTTCCGGTCAACGTGCAAGTGACGGACGTGAACGAACGGCCAACCAGCATTTTGATCAGCAATCAAGCGGTCAATGAGAACCTCGCGCCCGGAGCGTTGGTCGGATTGCTTTCGGCCCTCGACGTCGACGCGAATGAAACTGCGACTTATAGCTTGGTCCCTGGATCGGGTGGATTCAACAACGCCTCGTTCGGCATCAATGGCAATCGGCTTGAAACCAATGCCCGATTCAACTTTGAGAAACAGGACCTTTACTCCGTTAGGGTTCGCGCGACGGATAAGGGCGGACTGTTCTTCGAAAGGGCGATTATCGTCACGATCAACAATGTCGCTGAATTCCCACCGTTTGCGACCAACGACGCATTCCTCACCTCCTTTGGCCGACCTATCTCGATGAATGTTCTTGGGAACGACTCCGGGTTGGGTGCGGATCTCGATCCGGCTACGGTCCGCATCGTTACGCCACCGACCCAGGGCTCCGCGACAGCTTTGTCCGACGGTCGCATTCTATTTACTCACAATGTCGCCGATAGAAATGCACAGGTGATCCTGCAATACGAGGTCCAGGACATCAATCAGATGGTCAGCAACGTTGGCACCGTGACGGTCTCCTTCTACTCGGCGTTCCAGAACCAAGGGAACCCGTTGGATGTCAATGCCGACGGACTGATCTCTCCGTTGGATGTGCTCTCAACGGTCGACTACATCAATGCCAACCCAGGCCAGTCGCAATTGCCGCTCAACAGGCCGGATGTGCCTCCGTTTGTCGATGTCGACGGGGATGGATTCGCAACACCTTTGGATGTTTTACGCGTGGTCAATTCGATCAACCAGGCACCTGGTGCCGGTGAGGGGGAAGACTCCTCAGAAAACGGCGCGATCGATGCGGTGTTTGCCCAAGGCGATTTCGGTTTCGATGGATTGGAGACCGATCCGATCGCCCGTAGGAACCGACGCAGGTAAGACGCAGGTAAATGGACTTTTTGGAACCCTGGAAACGCAATCGATGACCATGCGAAAACCTCCAAGCCCTCGGGCTTGGATCTGTCTCTCGATAGGCTGGTTGCTAGGAATGGACTTGTTGAGTGAATCCCAGCATGGGTGCGTTGGTCAAGAGCCAATCGCCCCTGAGGGTGCCACTCTGGAGGTTCGTCCCGAGGATCGAAATCTTCGCCTCCATCAAATCCAAGTGATAGGGACGCACAATTCCTATCACTTGGCACCAGCACCAAAGATCATGAGCCTCATCGGACTTACCGGCAAATCGGTTTCCGAGGCGATCGATTACTCCCATGCGAATTTGGAAACGCAGTTCGGCAAGTACGGCATTCGTCAGATCGAACTCGACATCTACGCCGATCCTGAAGGTGGGCTTTACAGCCAACCGGTCGGAAAACGATTGGCTCAGCAGACCGAGCCCGATCCCCGGATGGCTTTTGATTTCGACACTCTGATGAAGCGCCCCGGTACGAAGATCATCCACGCTCCAGGGTTCGATTTTGCTACCCATGTTCCGACCTTGTCGATGGCCCTCGAGCAGACGGTCGCTTGGTCGAAATCCCACCCCGGTCACCTTCCTGTTTTGATTCTCTTGGAGATCAAAGAGTCGGCCACCGGGCCTGCCGGGGTCAAGCCGCTCAAGTACGATCGCTCGATGCTCGATGCTCTCGATGCAGAGATACGCGGGTGCGTGGAATCTCGGATGCTTGTGACTCCCGATTCGGTCCGAGGAGAGTGCAAGACCCTGCGGGAAGCGATTGAAACCCGGGGTTGGCCAACACTCGAGAATCTCTGTGGAAAGATCCTCTTTGCGCTCGACAACACCGACTCGCTCAAGGATCGGTATTTGGAGGACCACGATGTCTTGCAGGATCGCGTGATGTTTGTTTCCGTTGGAGCCGAGCATCCGGCGGCCGCGTGGATGAAGATCAACGATCCAATCCGCGATTTCGAACGGATCCAACAGTGCGTGCAGAAGGGCTTTTTGGTGCGCACACGCGCCGATTCGGACACCCAACAAGCTCGCAAAAACGATCCAACGCAACGAGAGAAAGCGTTTGCGAGCGGCGCGCAGTTTATCAGCACCGACTATCCGGTTCCCGACTCACGCTGGAGCGGCTACAGCGTCCAGTGGCCTGACCGGGCCGTCTATCGCCGCAATCCCATCACAACTCGATAACGATCTTCCCAAAGTGTTGAGCCGATTCCAGGTACTCGAAGGCTTCGGGTGTTTGCTCGAATCGAAAAGTTCGATCGATCTGAGGTGTGAGTCGGTGCGAATTGAGGAAAGCGACCATCGCCTCGAAGTCATCGCGAGCACCGACATAGATGCCATTGAGGCGAACGTTCCGAGCCAGGAGAGGGAAGAGGCTTGCGGTGGGCGGACCAAAACCTGTCAGGACTCCAATCAGAGCGATATGTCCGTCGGCGGCTACCGATTTCATCGACTGCTCGAAGGTTCCTGGTCCCCCGACCTCAACCACATGGTCAACCCCTCGACCTTCGGACCAAGCCCAAACGGACTTGGACCATTCGGGTGTTTCCCGGTAGTTGATTCCGTGGTCGGCTCCCAGTTGGCGGGCTTGATCGAGTTTCGCATCGCTGCTGGAGGTAACGACCACTTGGGCCCCCAGGAGCTTGGCGAATTGCAGGGCGAAGATCGAAACCCCGCCGGTCCCCAAAACACAGACCGATTGACCCGCTTGTAGGTTTCCACGGCGGACCAGAGCGACCCAGGCTGTCAGGGCCGCACAGGGGAGCGTGGCCGCTTGGGCAAAGCTCCACCCATCGGGGATTCGGACCAAGGCATCCTGATCGAATACGGCAAAATCTCGCAGCATTCCGTCCACATTCCCACCGAGATCCGCTTGGTGGTACCCCAAGTCGAACCTTCCTGAAGTCCAGGTTGGAAAAAAAGAAGCAGCCACTCGGTCGCCGGGTTGGAATCGGTTGACGGCCGATCCGACGGCGATTATCTCGCCGGCTCCATCCGAGGCGGGCACCTTTCCCTCGACGTTTCTCCCTGCGAGGTTTCGCCATTGAATGCGATCTCGGTAGTTCAGCGAGACGGCCTTGACTGCCACGAGGCATTCGTGGGGTTGGAGGTCGTTGGGGCTCGGAGCGGGCTGAGTTTGAGCAACGAGGTCGTAGGAGGTGGAATTTTTACGATAGATCCAGCGACGGCAGTCGTTCATAGAGAAAAACCGAGCGTAAGATTTTAAAGTTGGCTTGTGAATCGAACCTGGTAAGATATGCTTTCGATAGTCTAGCGACCATTGGGAGGATAAGCGAATGGTTAGCGGCATCATTGGAAATGATGTGCCCCGTAAGGGGTTGCGGGTTCGATCCCCGTGTCCTCCGCTCCGGCCCCCTTCCGTGGGCCGTTTTCGGCTTGGGATGTGCCGACTTCTAACCGAAACGGAATCCTCTACGACGGATCCCCTACCTTGAACGACCGCCGAAACGTCGTTTGATCTCACCCGTAGGCTTCGTTGAACAGTCAGCCGCAGGCCTGAGTACGAGAAGAAGCACGAACAAAGCATTGGACCGAAAAGCTCGATCGAGCGTTTTGGACTTGTGAAAAATCTCCTCCTCGCAATCGGTCAAAGCGAGTCGATCGGCATAGTGGAAAACGATTCAGTTCAGCATTCTTAGACCATTTTTCACCGACAAATTCTGCTCTAGAACGAAAAGAAAAAGGCCGTGCGGTTGACACGGCCTTATTCATTTTTGGTTTTCCAAGTCGATACGGCTATCGCATGTTTTTCGGATCGAGTTGGGAGAAGGGTAGCTCAAAGGTTTTCATCATTCCTTCGAGATCTCCAGATTTGAGCCCTTGGGTGAACCAGTACTCCCGAGCCGCTGCGCTGCCGTGGGTGAAGGCCGCTTCGCGAATTCGACCAGTAGCCTTCTTTTGGAGAACGTCGTCGCCGATTCGTTGAGCCGTATTGATCGCGTCACCGATGTCTCCTCTTTCGAGAATGCCCTTCATTTGCTGAGCATGATGGGCCCAAACCCCTGCCAGATAGTCGGCTTGCAACTCCAGACGAACGCTCAGTTGGTTGGCCTCTTCTTGGCTTGCTTGGGACTGCATCCTTTGGATTTTCATCGACAATCCCAATTGATTTTGAACGTGGTGTCCAACTTCGTGCGCGATGACGAAAGCCATTGCGAACTCACCTCTGGCTCCGAGGTCCTTTTCCATGGTGCGGAAAAAGTCGAAGTCGAGGTAAACGTTCTTATCGCCAGGGCAATAGAAAGGCCCGACGGCTGCGGTAGCTTCTCCGCAAGCCGATCGGACCGCGCCGCTGAAAATCACCAACTTCGGCTCTTCGTACCGAGCGTTCAACTTCTCACGAAAGAGCTTTGTCCAAATGTCTTCGTTGTCCTTGAGCACCACGCCGACGAACTTCTTGAGATTGGCATCCTTATCGTTCTCCGCCGATGGCGGCATGCGATTTTGCTGCGATTGTTGCTGTTGACCAGCTTGTTCAATCAATTGCCTTGGATTGCTCCCCAAAAGCATCGAGATCACAATGGTGAAGATCAGGAACAGCAATCCGCCGCCTGCCATTCCCGCGACGGGCATTGCCGACCCGCGGCGATCTTCGACATTCTTCGATTCGTCTCTACCTTCCCAACGCATCTTTTTTCAACCCTTGGAAACGTTGACCAGCCATCCTTTTCCGAGGCTTTCGCCGAGATTTCATTCCGTCGACGAGCGACGAATGGATCCCTGGACGCACAGAAGCCCGGCTCTTGTACCATACGGATAGAATTTTAGTCATTTCGTTCCAACCGACTGCGGTACAACCAAGAAAAACTGGAAGTTTTTTGGTGAATTCAGTGGGCTTGCTGTCGCAGAACGACAGCGATCGTCTTGACCATGATTTTCAGGTCCAGCCAGAGGGACCAATCGCGAATATAGCGATGGTCCAATTCGATGCGGGCACGCATTTTTTCGACCGTATCGGTCTCGAGGCGGCTTCCTAGGACCTGGGCCAAGCCGGTGATTCCCGGCTTGACCTTGTGCCTGAGCATGTAACCTCGGATCAGACTCCGAAACTGCTCGTTGTGGGCTATGGCATAGGGTCTAGGGCCCACGAGCGACATCGTCCCCATCAAAACATTGAACAATTGGGGCAACTCGTCCAAAGAGGTCCGACGAAGCAATCGACCAATCGGCGTTACCCTCGGGTCGTTCTTCGTGGCTTGCTTGACGTCCATCCCATTGTCCATCGTCGTCATGGTCCGGAACTTCCAAACCGAGATCTCTTTGCCATCGAGCCCATAGCGGCGTTGGAGAAAGAGAATCGGTCCGACCGTCGTGAGCTTGATCGCCAAAGCAGCCATCAAAAGGATCGGTGCTGAGAGCAGGAGGCCTACAACGCTCAAGACCACGTCCAGACCGCGTTTAAGGCACCCGTCGACCCCATAAATGGGTGTTTCAAAGATGCTCACCACCGTGTGTCCGCCGACAAAACCCCAACGGGAATAGAGATAATCGAACGCATCGAGGTTCGGGACTAGGTAAACCGAAGCGGTCGTATCGGCCAGACGGTCGATCCAGGCTCGAATCTGTTCGTCCATGCTCATCGGTACGGCGATGAAAACCGTATCGATTTTTCGTTGACCGATCGCAACGAGCAGGTCTTCAAACCCGCCCTCTTGGCAATCGGCGTTCTCCTTAAAGATGCCTTCGACGCGGATCCCTAAATCGCGATCGAAGGCGACCGCGTCGGCAAGTTGCCTTCCGAGTTCCGTGTTTCCAAGGATGGCGCAACGACGCGAGGTCCACCCTCGCTCACTCATCCAGGCAAACAGCGCACGCGAGAGCATGTGGGAAAGCAAAACGAACAGCAGCGAGACGAGGAACCATAGGACCAGATTGTTGTAGCTCAGCGGCTCGCTCAGGGGACTGAGCAAAAATCCACCAAAGACCGCGAAAACAAACCCTAGAAGCCAGGATCCACTGATCAACAGAATGTCATAATCAGCCGGCCGGTGATGTCCGGTATGGAAAACCCCTAGAAACTCGCCCGCTAGGACGAACCCCAATGCTGCCAAGAATGCGGTTTGGAGGGGCGGTAAGGAGGCCAGGGGGGACTGCCATCGGAGGAAGGCGACGTAGCACAAACCGATGATCAAAAAGTCCAAACCGATTTGAATCGCTGGAAAGGCGGACCGGATTGGCCTAGTCGTCGGCGAAATCATCTTGGTTTCGTTGGTGCTCGGTTGGTTCCAAACAAGAACCTGGATACTCCGTTGGTTTTGAGTATCGGGTGAACCTATTTGGGATTCCCCTCTCTTTCGGCCCACCGGCGCAACCCGTCTGATCCGTCTGATCCGTCTGATCCGTCTGATCCATCCGATCCGTCCGATCCGTCCGATCCGTCCGATCCGTCCGATCCGTCTGATCCGTCTGATCCGTCTGATCCGTCTGATCCGTCCGATCCGTCTGATCCGTCTGGAAGAAACCCTGGGACAGTCCCCAATTTCTTTCGAAAGCGAGAGGAATACGAACGCGGCTCCCCCTCGCCCGCTGGCGGGAGCAGGGGGATGGGGGGTGAGGGTGGAACCTGCTCTGGTTCCGCTCGACCGATACAAAGGGTGCGATTGTCCCCAATCGATCGGAACCTGAAACCACCGTCGCCGCTCGGAGAAACAGCCGCAAACCCCAAGACGCCGCCGCTGACGCGTCGGACGGAGCTATTGGGGACAATAGCTCTACACTTGAAGGCTCATTGGTAGATCGATTGTCCCCAATCGATCGGAACCTGAAGCTACCGTAGCCGATGGAACAAACAGCCGCAAACCCTAAGACGCCGCCGCTGACGCGTCGGACCGAGCTATTGGGGACAATAGCTCTACACTCGAAGGCGGTTAATCAGACGGATGAAAATCCAGAATTCCACTGCAGTCTGATCCGTGTTACTTAAGAAGCTCTTCGATATGCGCAACGAGCAACTCTCGTTCCTCTTGATCGAGCCACACGTAGGAACCGACCAGTTCGCCTTTCGCGTCGACCAAACAAAAGCGATCCGGGTGGCCGCGTTTTTCGACTCCAGGTAGAAAAAACATCTCCGAACCGATCTTGATGATGTTCTGGAGTTCACCGGTCAGGAACAACCATTGGTTGGGGTCCGCATTGAAACTATCGGCATAGGCGCTTAGGACCTCGGGGGTATCGACTTCCGGGTCGACCGAGATGCTCAGGAGCCGGATGGGTTTGTCTTTGAATTTCGACTGCAAGAGACGCATTTCACCGCTTTGTCTTTTGCAAGTACCAGGGCAGGTCGAGAAGAAAAAGCAGACCACATAGGGTTGTCCAACCAAGTCTTCGGATCGCACTTTCTGCCCGCTGCGTTCGGTTAGTTCGAAGGAGCGGGTCCAGTTCGGTTCAAGCATAGCCGCCTGCCTGAGTTCAGCCAGGGAGCGACGATTTCCAGGGTCTCTTGTCGGTTGTGCATCCTGATCGAATTGCGCATCGGAGCCTGCTCCGGTCGATGCTTCTGGTTCGAGTGTGACCGTCGGAGCTTCGCGTCCAGACATGACTCGCCCTACTTTGATTCGAAGCATCGCTGCGGTGGTTCCGATGACTATCCCCAGGAGGACCATAAGCAATTGAAAAACTCGACGGTTCATAAGCTTCCTCACCTCTATTGCAGTTCCCCTTTTTGCCTTCTGTGCACCAGCACAGTTGCCAGGAAACCCATGGCCAAGGCAAACCCTAGCGTGACCAACCAACTCGCTTGCATCGTAGGGATCCAGTCAATGCGGACCTGTGCGGTCTCTAATCCCAATGTGTTTTTTGGAGTACACAGGTGACGGATCCCCGCGACGATGTAGCTCATTGGGTTGCATTGCATCATCAGTTGCAGGATCCTCTGTCCGATGGGCATACCGTCGCTTTGGGCTGGGATGGGAAAGAACGCACCGCTCAGAAGCCACATCGGGAGCATGACCATGTTCATCGCCGCATGGTAGCCTTGGGTACTCTCCATGGGCCAGGCAAAGCAAACTCCCATCGCTGTCAGAGCCAGCGCCGCGACGAACAGGAACACGGGCAGCACCAGCAGGTTTGGCCCCAAGGGGACCATCCCGATACCGATTGCCAGCAGAAGAAAAAAAATCGCTTGGGCCCAAGCGATTGCAGCTCCTCCGAGCGACTTGCCAAAGGCGATCCCCCAGCGCCGAGCTGGCGAGACCAAAACGCCCTGCAGGAAACCTTCGCGCCGATCCTCGATGATCGAGATCGTCGAAAAGATCGCCGTAAAGAGCAAGATCAAGGCTGCGGTGCCTGGGATAAAGAACCCCATGTAGCTTTCCTGGGGCCCGGTGCCTTGGAAGGCCCTATGGAAGCCAGTACCAAAGAGGATCCAAAAGAGGATCGGTTGGCCTAAGGCAGCGATGACCCGGAAGGGCTGTCGAAAAAATCGGATCCACTCCCGTTTGGCTAGCATCCAAGCGGCCGGCAAAGACGAGTCCGAGAAGGGTAGGGGCGTCCGCAGCAGGGTGGCCGAGTCGGGTTCGAGATTTGTTGACGTGTTCGCCATGCGTTGTCGGGTCGTCGGATGGTTGTTGGATTGCAAAGAGGTAGGAGTTTACCAGAAAGAACTGTTTCCCGATTGGGCTCGGGCCATATGTTCGCGCAAGCCATGGAGGCCTCGTTTGAGGAGTCCTGCGACGGCCATTTCAGATTTTTGCATCCTTTCGGAGATCGCTTTGATGGACAGTCCATCGAGGTACTTCATCCGTATGGCATCTTGTTGGGTCGAGGGCAACTGTTCGATGCATGCGGCGAGCAATGCGGCCGATTCACTACGCATCATCCGTTGACTCGGGGAGGACGAATCGGAAGGGATCATCTGCTCGAATTGGCGTGGGTCCGACGAGGAGTTACCCGTCGGGTGGATGGTCACCTCAAGTCTTGCCGAGCGTTTTTGGGTGGCCAAATGCTCTTGGTGGGCCGTCGCGACGTTGTTGCGCAGGATGTGTCGCAACCATGCGAGGAACGACTCGATCGTCTCTCCGCGGAAGGCACCGAAATCCCGAGATGCTTCCAGATAGGTGGCTTGGACGACATCGCCTGAATCCATACGACCTTTGAGTCTCTCATCGAGCTGTCGCTGCGCGATGACGTTGAGATAGGGTCGGAATCGATCCAGCAGTTCCCCTTTGGCCTCCGAGTCGCCTAGTTTTGCGGCGGCTAATTTCGAGTGGGAGTCGAACACGCTTGGGACCAAAAGGGGAAAACAGGTTTGAATTTCAGGGGAATTACTGGGTTGAGACGACTTTGGTTTCCATCGGTGGCGGAGGCACATTGGCGATAGAAAGCACGTAGTTGACCAAGTGCCAAAGGTCTTCGTCGATCAGACCGGGTTCATCTCGGGATTCGACCACGGCGGCCGCTGGCATCGGGGATCCTGCGATACCGTATCGAATTCGACGATACAAATCTTCAGGTGTTCGACCGCCGCGAAAATGCCCTTCGACGATACTCCGGGGCTTCAAAGGCAAGGGCTTCATCCCACCACGTGCCATCAGTGGCAAGAGCGACTGGCTGTCGGTCGGTTGGATCCCGATCTTGGAGGTCCAGTCTTTGGTCCAGTCGTCGTAGTCGGGCAACTGGTTGCCTTTACCGTCAGCGTTGACTCCATGGCATTTCGAGCACGAGGCGATCTCGCTGACGAAAAGAGCCTTGCCTTTCTCGATCGAGGATTTCAATTCTTCTTTGTTCTCGTCGGTTTCTGTTCCCACCAGGGGGAACGAGGGTCGTGGAAAGTCTTCGACTGAATCGGCCGATTGGACCCATCGGTCGGCGATTTCGGTGAGTGCATCCGAGGCGTTTGAGAGTTGCCCTTCGAGTACGGATTTCTCCGCGAGGGGATCGTAGAGGCGCTCGCCTTCCCATTCGGTGGCCGAAAGCTGAATGAGTCTCCGTTCGAATTCACCTCGCAGGCTCAGGAAGACCACATAATCGACGAGGGCATGGATCTCCTGATCGCTCAGTTTGTTGAATAGGGGCATCTGGGAGCCGGACAATCCGTTTCGCAGGACCTTTTCGATGTCCTCTTTGACGGGTCGTGCGGTGCGTGGGGAGGACTTGAACTTGAAGATACCCATGCGGAAATCCCTCGGGTAAGGGTCTTGGCTGGCCGCATTGATCCCACGTCCTTGTCCCGAGCTTCCGTGGCACGAAGCGCACTGCTGAATGTAGATTCCGGGTTCACTCGGAGTTCCGACGGCGATCTTGAGATTCGCTTCGGAGATCAAATCGGCGTAGTCGTCTTCTTTCAGAAGGCTCGGGAGTTTTGGGGCCTCCATGGTCCCGAACCATTCGACCAAGAGATTCTTGCTATCTTGGATTGTCGGTTCGAGTTCCCCTTCCTCCTTGCTCAGCCCGATCTCGGTGGCTTTGGCGAACAGGTAGTTCGGCTCGTAGCTACTGGCGATGGGTGTTTGGTCACGGCATCCTGCTTGGGATACCAAGAGGGTCCCTGCTCCGAGCATGAGGATCGCAACGTGGGATCGGATGGAGGCTTTCCCGATAGGATTCATGAGTTTGTAACGGTTCATACGAGACAAAGAGATCGTGGGATTTCGAGCTGGAGTCGGCTAGGGAGCTATCCGACGAATTACTGGAGTTCGCGAATAGCGATATTTCGCCAACGAACATCGAAGGGACCTTGGTCGGCTCCGATGCTATGGACCTGGAGTCCGATGAACCCCGAGTCGTGGGATTGTGCATCGGTGATGTCTTCGATCAACTTGCCGTTGATCCAGGTCTGGATCCGTTTGCCTTTGGCTCGGATGTGGTATTGGTTCCAATCGTCATTTTTCAGGACGGAGTGGATCGGTTGGGTCGGCGAGATCCAGTTGCGTCCGGTGGCTTCTCCGTAGACATATCCTGATTCCCCTGGCGAGGCTTCGATCTCGACTTGGGGACCATGGACACGACCGTTATCGCGTTCGGGAATGCTCTTGGACCGGATTTGCACGCCCGAATTCAAGGCGTTGTGAACCTTTACCTCGAACTTCAGTTCGAAATCCGAGTAATCCTTGGTCGTGCACAGGAAGGAGTTTGGGCTATTTTTCGACGTGGTACCGTGGATCGAATTGCCGTCGATTCGGTAGACCGCCCATCCATTTTTTTGTTGCCAGCCGTCGAGGTTTTTGCCATCGAAGAGGGATTTCCAGCCTTCACCCGAGGGGACCTCTGCGGCAGGGTTTTCATTTCGTACCACTACCTTTTGCTTGTCCGCATCCTGGGCGTTGAGCGGGTCGGTTGCACTCGAGAACCAGGCCGTCGAGAGGCATAGAGCGAGAGTACGGTAGCGTTGAATTTGGATCATGGAGAAGACCTATCTGAGTTCTGAGCCTATGGGCTCTGTGGAAAGGGGGGAACTGCACAGGGGAGGGGGGGTAATCGAATTGTCGGCTTTATTTTATCCTGTTTGTCGATATTCTGCTACGCAGTCTCCGGGCGGGCAGAGAGCCCAAGAGGATTTTCGGTGTTTCTCGTCAGTTTTCCCTTTGTTTTTTTCCAGATGGCGAGGCTTCTATGACCCAGGCATCATCTCCGTTATCTCCGTTATCTCCGCTGGGTGGGTTTCCTCAGACACGTTTGCGACGGATGCGACGTTGGGACTGGGTTCGCTCGATGGTGCAGGAAACCCAACTGAGCGCCTCGAACTTGATCTGGCCTATTTTTGTTATCGAAGGAACCGAGCGTACCGAGCCCATCGCCACGATGCCGGGTGTCGAACGCATGAGCATCGACCTTGCGGTTCGAGCCGCCGAGCAAGCCGCAGGATTAGGAATCGGAGCCGTGGCGATTTTCCCAGTGACCCCTACTCAGAAAAAAAGCCCACGCGGAGACGAAGCACTTGTCGCCGGGAACTTGATCTGCACCGCGACCCGCGCGATTCGAGAACGGTGCAAAGACTCCCTCGGGATCGTTTGCGACGTGGCGCTGGATCCTTACACCACTCACGGGCATGATGGAATCATGGTCGATGACTACATTGTCAACGACCCGACCCTGGAGGTCTTGTGCAAACAAGCGGTTCTACAGGCCCAAGCAGGAGCGAGTGTCATCGCTCCTTCGGACATGATGGACGGGCGCATCGGGGCGATCCGCAAGGCGTTGGACCAAGCGGGTTTTGAGCATGTGATCCTCATGAGCTATGCAGCGAAATATGCTTCGGCATTCTATGGTCCGTTCCGCGACGCGGTCGGGTCTGCAAAGAATCTCGGAGGTGCATCCAAAAAGACCTACCAAATGGATCCAGCGAATACCGACGAAGCGATCCGCGAAGTGGCGCTCGATATTCAAGAAGGGGCCGATATCGTTATGGTCAAACCTGGGATGCCTTATTTGGATATCGTTCGCAGGGTCCACGACCACTTCTCGATCCCTATAGCCGTCTATCAAGTCTCCGGGGAGTATGCGATGCTCAAGTTCGCCGCGCAGAGCTCAGCGATCAACGAGGAAGCCTGCGTCATGGAGAGCATGCTCGCTTTCCGAAGAGCCGGTGCCGATGCGATCTTGACCTACTTTGCACCGCAGGTCGCCACATGGCTTGCGAGCCATCCTTAGTGGGCGAATGACTATTGGCTAATCTCTTTGAGCAAAGCTTCGACTCTTGAATCGATCTTTTCAATCGATTCGCAGTTTTCGATGCCTGAGGGGTCGTCGCTAAAGGAGAAGCGCAAAACCCCCTTGGAATCGTAGAGCTTGTAAAAAGGAACATCGCCGCGGAGATCAAAGGCCTCGAGGAACTTAGAGCCAGCCCCGTACTCGGGGAGCAGATTCTCAAAGTCGGCTTTTTGGCGCTCCAGGAACGCTAGAACGGACGGGCGGTCCTTGGGTTCGTTCATGCTGACCGAAATGACCGCCAACCCAGCGTCACGGTGTTTGTTGCTCAATTCGACCAGGTGCGGAAACTCTTTGACACATGGGCCGCACCAAGTCGCCCAGAAGTCGACAAGCACGACTTTGCCATGATGCTTGGCGATCCAATCGGTGAGTGTTTGGTTGCTTCCGTCGACGAGTACGACTCGGGAGCCCTCCTGCGAGTCGCGATGGCCCGTTGGAGAGTTATCCGTGAAGCTATCCGCAGAATTATCCGTCGGGATAGCAATTGGTGCTGCGGTTTTCGAGTCGCAGCCTGATCCAAATCCGGTCGCTGTCAGAACAGCCAAGGCCCAGAGGGCCTTGGTCTGGTTGAGTCGTTTCATAGAGAACCTTCAGGAGAGGGCCGACTAGCCTTTATTCGGCTTGATTCCGCATCCGAAGGGTCGGGTCGATTTGACTTCGGGCTGTTTGCCTTGCATGAGCGCCTTGACGGCATTTTCGACGTGGCCGGTCGTCGGTCCGTCTTGCTTATCGTCGAAGGCACCTTGGTAAGCCAATTTGCCTTCGCCATCGAGAACAAAGACGTGGGGGGTTACTCGAGCGCCAAAGGCGCGGGCCGAGTCACCGGACTTGTCGTAGGCGTAAGGGTAATTGATTCCTTTTTCTTCCACGCGTTGCTTCATGGCTTGAAGGTCCTCCGAGGAGTTGACGTTGATCGCGATGAACTTGACGTCCTTGCCGGCAAATTTCTTTTGGAAATCGATGAATCGGTCTTCGTAGGCGATCGATACAGGGCATCGATTGCAGGTAAAGGCGATGACGGTGGCTTTGGTGCCTTTACTATCGGCTAGGGAGATGTCTTTGCCATCGACCCCTTGGGCCTTGAAGTCAGGAGCCTTGGCCCCGATTTCCAGCTCGGCGGCATTGGAGCGACTGAGCAAGCTCGCAGGGGAGAACCCCGAGACGAGGGCAGCGGCCGAGAGAAGACCCAAACAAAATCGGCGATTCATAGCGGTGAACCCTTTCGAAGGTGAGGTGGAACTCAGACGGTCATCACGACTGTCAGAATTACGGTAGGCATACCGCCCTAATCTTAGCAGAAATCCCAGCAGGAACATATCGGACTTGCTCTGTGAAGTTCATTTCGTTTATGAGACTTAGGTCCCGTTCTGGATCGGACTTTGGCTCGACGAGCCAATTTCTTTACGAAGTCGGCCGTATTCAGAGGCTGTATTCAGAGGGGGGTAAAAACACGGAATGAAAACCACTGAATCGCAAAGGGTCTGAGTATGGTTGGGCTACGAAATAGGCAATTCGCGACGTTTTTGACCCTCGCGCTTTTTTCGACCGCCTGGGGTTGTCAATCCAACTCCATGATGAGTACTCCATGGAATCAACCGACGCGAGTTCCGCCGCCGAACGCGCCGAGCAATCTTCCGACAGCCCCCTATTCGACCCCGATGGGGGCAGGAGCCGGGCAAGCGGCACCGAAATCCGTTTCGGCTTATTCGAACAGCCCATTGACCGATGCGGTCGCAGCGGCGCAGAACGATCTGCGAATCGCGACGGATAACGCTCGGATGGCGATTGAGAAATCCGCCAATTCGATCAACAGTGGGGTATCGCAAGCCGGAGCCAGGATCGATCGGGTCGGCAGTGGGGTGGTACAAGCCTCCGGGATCCTCGAATCGTCGTTTCAGGACCCGATCCCATTTCCGCCAATCGCTGTGCCACCAGCGGCGCCAGTGCCCTCGGCATCGAGCGGATCGATCGGTGACTCGACGGGCGAGCCTAGTGCCGAGGGCAATTCCCAGTGGCGAAAACCGATTCCCAGGTAGTTTTTTACGAACCGTCGACATCTTGTTGAGTCCTGGTTAGAATCACAACCGAAATTGATGGCCGCTTGGTGAAATTGGCAGACACGCAAGACTTAGGATCTTGTGCCGCAAGGCGTCGGGGTTCGACTCCCCGAGTGGCCACTGCAGGCCCCCTGTAGCGAGAAAGCTTCGCCGGGGGTGATTATCCTGCAAATCAATTTTCAACGAGAAACTCTGGAGCAAATCGGGAATCGACTTGATAAGCGAACTGATTTCCAGTCCGAACAACCCGAGGGTCCGCTTTGCGGCCAGTTTGCGGGACCCAAAGGATCGCCGGCGCGAGAGTCGGATTTTGATCGATGGTGCGAAAAACATTGCCATCGCGCTTCGTAGCGGTATCCGATGCACGGATATCTTCATCTGCCAGAGAGCTTGGGAGTCATCGAATCCAGCCCTTCGTGAGATTTTGCCCCACACAGAGCCCGAGCTTTACGGCAAGGAACCCAGAGGCGATTCGGTCGATGATTCGATCGATGATTCAATTCAGGCGGTCCGTTGGACGCGACTGACCGAGCAACCCATGCAGAAGCTTCAGTATGGGGATCGGGAGCTCCAGGCGATCGCCGTTGCGGTCATGCCAACGACCTCGTTGGAGAGTTTGGCTGATCGGCTTGGTCCATCGGCTAGGGGTCCATCAGCTAGGGGCCCATCAGCTAGGGGCCCAGAGCGGGAGCTTTATTTGGTCCTGGATCGATTTGAAAAACCTGGAAATCTCGGAGCCGCACTGCGAACGGCCGATGCGGCCGGCGCAACGGCGGTGCTCGTAAGCGATCCGATCTGCGAGGTATGGAATCCCAATGCGATCCGAGCGAGTCTCGGAGCGATGTTTACCGTTCCGATCGCCGTAGCGAGCTCGGGTGACTTGCGCAAGTGGCTTCGCGAACGCTCGATCTGCTGCTATGCGGCGCGGACTGAAAACGGCTCGGACTATTCCCAAGTTCGTTTCGCCAAAAAATCGGCGATCATCATCGGAAGCGAGGCTTATGGGCTCGAGGACCGATGGAAGTCCGAGGAAATCACCCCGGTTCATATCCCGATGTACGGGAAGATCGATTCCCTGAACGCCTCGGTCACATGCTCTATTTTGCTTTTCGAGCTCATTCGGCAGTGGCAATCGGCTTGAGAGCCCTTTGTATTCTTGAGCGGATTCCCAAGGTTTGGTACTCTGAGCATGTCCAAACCTAATCTCCTGCCAATCCAACATGATCACCCGCAAACCGATATTTCCGAACGTCATCGAATTGAATGTCCAAGCCGGCCACTTGATCGGGTGCAATCTCTATCTGATCTACGACCGAGACGAATGGTTGCTCATCGACATCGGATACGAGGAGCACGTCGACGAGATCGTCGATCTGATTCGAGATTTGGATTTTCCTTTATCCAAATGCAAAACGTTGCTGGCTACTCATGCCGATGTGGACCATTGCCAAGGTTTAGCCAAGGCCAAACAGATGCTCAAGACTACGGTAACTGCGCATACCAAGGCAGCGGATCTTTTGGAGAGCGGAGACCGATTGCAGACCTTCGCAGAGATCCATGCCCAAGGGATCTCTGAGCCGATGCCCAAGGTGAGCGTCGAGCATCGGGTCAAGGATGGAGACCGAATCCACGTGGGGGGTTTAGAGATAGTCGTCTGGTCGACCCCAGGGCATGCCGATAGCCAGTTGGCATTCCAGTTAGGTAACTTGCTGCTCAGCGGTGACAACATTTACCGAGACGAGGGGGTCGGAGCGATCGATGCGCATCATGGGAGCGACATTCCCTCGTTTATCAAGTCGTTGGAGAGGATTCGCGACTCATCGATCGAGTGGTTGCTCCCGAGCCATGGACCTTACTTTCGCAAGGATCCTGCGATGATCGACCGAGTGCTCAAGCGTCTCGATGGATATCTGCATCTGTCGGATTTCGGCACCTGCGCCATCGATTGGCCTTTGATGAAACAGTGGGAGCAAGAGATTGCCGAAGGAAGATATCCAGGAAACTAGCCGTGGGGAGTCAACGCCGGTGACTGAAATCCCGGTGACTCCATCGCATGGCACCAACGCGCAGCGCACCAGTCGCCCACGGAGTGAGTGGGAGCAACTCGTGTCGAACCGCAAGGTGATATTGGCGATGCTTTTTTTCGTCACCGGCGCATTGGGGCTTCCGCTGCTCTGGCTGAGTCCGGCGTTTAACGCGACCGAGAAGGTGATTTGGTCGCTGGTCAACCTCGTCTATACGCTGATGCTCATCGGGCTTTGCGTGGCTATTTGCTATTGGGCCTATTCTCAAGTCATGCTTTCGATATGACGTTTGGCGTAAGGTCCGATCAGGTGCATATCACCGATCCGAGTCGTCGGCAGAGATTGGGGGAGGAATTCGCGTTGCACTTCCGGCGGCAGCAGGAGAAATCGAGTTAGCTATTGGCCGAATCTTCAATTCTTGGCCGATGAGCTCGGTGCGAACTTTTCCCTCGAGCCCTCCGAGCCGGCGGACCAAGACGCCGACTTGCTCCTCGATATCCCGAAAAATCCTCCCGATGCGGCCCTCGAAATAATGCGAGGCGACCGCTGCGGGGATGGCCACCATCAGGCCCGCAAGTGTGGTGACGAGCGCTTCGTAAATCCCGACGGCCAGAAAATCGGCGCGGTTCTGACCTGCGGTGAGTTTGGTCGTGTCGTGGAACGCCCGGATCAACCCCCAGACCGTACCTAGAAGTCCCAAAAGGGGCGCGATCCCAGCCCCTAGGTTCAACCAACGGACGTTTGCATATGCCCGATCGACCTCCCGTTGGACTGTCTCGCCGACGGCTGCTTGAATCTCCCCATAGGATCGGCCGGTCCGCAACAAGGCGGACTGTACAATCTGCTCGAAGGCCGACTTACCGGGGCATTGGCTATACAAAGCCACCGGATCGAGGGTTTCGGATTGAAGCCCAGTGCGAAGTGATTTCAGTGGCTTAGAAGGCACCAGTTTGCCTCGGCGAAGTCCGATCCAACGATCGAAGACAAACGTCACGACCAGCAGGCTCATCAGGCCGATCGGGATCATGAAGATGCCGCCGCGAATCAGAAGATCGAAAAAATCGATCCCCATCTGTCTAGCCCCTCCGGTCTGTCCGATGATCCACATCTGCATGGGTCTGCCGCTTTCGAGTCGCACTTTCCAATCCTAAGCAAATCCTACTCCAATCTTGCGCAGTCGGTATCTTGCGGGGTCGGCACCAAGAATACCGACCTGCGAAATTCCGAATGGCGCGATTGTAGCTTTTTTGATGGCCTGCGGAATCTTTTTCCCCCATCCTCAGGCTCGATATGCCAGCAATCGGCAGCTTGATCGATTGGGGAAACCTAGACTATCGCGCCCAAGCATGGAAAAACCTACGCAATTGTGATATCTTACCCATCATGAAACAGCCACTTTCCGGTATTTTCACCCCGAACATCACCCCATTGGATTCCCGAGGTCGGCTCGACGAGCAGAAGCTTCGCAGCTACGTCGATTGGCTGATCGAAAAGGGAGTCCATGGATTGTATCCCAACGGCAGCACAGGGGAGTTCGTTCGCTTCACCCCTGAGGAGCGTCGGCAGGTCATTGAGATCGTTGTCGACCAGACCCAGGGGCGAGTTCCGATTTTGGCAGGAGCGGCCGAAGCGAACGTGTCCGAAACGATTCGCGCTTGCGATCTGTACGGCAGTCTAGGTTGTCGAGCCGTCGCGATTGTGGCGCCTTTTTATTACCGTCTTGCGCCCGATGGAGTCTTTGCTTATTTCAAGGAGATCGCCGATCGAGTCTCGGTCGACGTGACTCTTTACAACATCCCCTTGTTCGCCTCGCCGATCGATGTGGCAACCGTGAAGCGTCTGGCGCAGGAGTGTCCTAGGGTCGTCGGGATCAAAGACAGCTCTGGAGACATTCCGCACATGATGCGAATGATCTCCGAGGTGCGACCGTTGAGAAAGGACTTCTTTTTCATGACCGGTTGGGATGCGGCTTTGGTCCCGATGTTAATGATCGGCTGCGACGGCGGAACCAATGCGACAAGCGGAGTGGTTCCGGAGCTCACTCGAGCGATCTACGAATCCTGCAAAGCTGGACAATGGGATCGGGCCATGCAGTTGCAATACCGGCTATTGCCCTTGTTCGATGCGATGCTCTCGACGTTGGAATTCCCAGAGGGCTTCCGTCGCGGCGCGAGGATCCGAGGCTGGGATCTTGGCGAATCCCGCCAGCCGCTTTCCCCGCAGCAAGCCACTGCGGCCGATGTCGCTCAAGGGAAACTTCAAGAGATGCTCTCGGGATTCGACTTCATGCAATCGCGGACGAATCCTGCTCGGGAAATTTCATCGGGCGCGAGCGATTCAGTCATCAACCGGATCGTTCACGAGGTCCTATCTCAACTCAAGTCGGTCTAACCTCCGGATGGGAACCTGGGCTTAAGGAACCAACGGATTGAGTGACTCCAAGGATGGTCGTCTGATGCAAAGCGAGGATTGGGAATCGAACGTCTCGATGGCGATCAGCGTACG
>Ga0208085_1000069_pt1 | contig 35336 bp, 30 predicted proteins | sample LakMenEpi21Jun10_FD_150721 | JGI IMG/M metagenome (GOLD analysis project Ga0208085, IMG submission 150721) | Freshwater microbial communities from Lake Mendota, WI - 21JUN2010 deep hole epilimnion (SPAdes) | ecosystem: Environmental > Aquatic > Freshwater > Lentic | place: Lake Mendota, Madison...
GGATCGGACGTAGCGCATCATTTCGGTTTCGCTTCGGTACCGATGGAAGACTTCTTGGGTCAGGACGGCATCGGAGCGGAAGGTATCCTCATTCAGGATACTTGAATCGTCGTGGTGGAGTTGCTCGATCCCTAGGGCTTTGGCTACCAGCGCGACGTCTTGGTCGGTGGTGGTCTCATCGAAACTTACCCCTAGCGTATCTGCATCGAGCTTGCGGAGATTGATTCCGAGATTCACGGCGGCTTGGATCAACGCATCGGCCCGACCGGGGACTTCGATGGCCAGTGTGTCGAAGAATCGGTCGCTTTTGCATTTCAGGCCAGCGGCTTTGAGGGTGCGAAAGAGCCTCGAGGTTTTTCGATGGGCTCTTAGGGCGATTTGACGGAGTCCCTCTGGACCGTGGTAGCAGGCATAGAGCGTCGCGAGGATCGCAAGGAGTGCTTGGGCTGTGCAGATGTTCGAGGTGGCTTTTTCTCGACGGATGTGCTGCTCGCGGGTTTGGAGCGCCAGACGATAAGCTCGATTGCCGTGTCGGTCGATCGATTGGCCGACCAAGCGCCCGGGGATGGTCCGTTTGAGCGAGTCGCGGGTGGCGAAAAAAGCTGCGTGGGGACCGCCGAACCCCAGCGGGATGCCGAAGCGTTGCGAGGACCCTACGGCCACATCGGCGCCTAGGGCACCCGGGGACTCCAAGAGCATCAGCGAGAGCAAGTCGCTTGCTAGGATCACCAAAACCGAGTGCTTCTTGGCACTTGCGATCCAATCCTTGGGACAGAGGACTCGGCCATCGGTGGTCGGATATTGGGCCAGTACGCCAAAGACGTTTTCCCAAGAATCAGGGCCGAGGGTCTCATCGAACTCGACGACCTGGACATCCAAAGCCGCCGCGCGTGTACGCACGACGTCGATCGTCTGCGGATGGCACCATTTGGAGATCAAAAACCGCTTGCCTGTTTTCGCGTTTCTGAGTGCAAAGGCCATGGCTTCAGCCGCCGCCGTGGCTTCGTCTAGCAACGATGCATTGGCGATATCCATGCCGGTCAATTCGCACACCATGGTCTGGTAGTAGAACAGAACCTCCAAGCGACCTTGGGAGATCTCGGGCTGGTAGGGGGTGTAAGCGGTGTACCAAGCTGGATTTTCAAGTACGTTGCGTTGGAGGACTTTCGGAAGGTAGGCGTTGTAGTATCCCGCACCGATCCATGATTTGAGGATTCGGTTCTTGCTGGCGATCTGATGTAGCTGAGCTAGGGCTTCCTCTTCGCTCAGGGCTTGTGCGAGATTCATGGGACTAAGGTCCAGGATGCGTTCGGGGATGACGCGCTGGGTCAGTTCGTCGAGGCTCGCATAGCCGAGCTTGCCGAGCATCTCTTGGATTTCGTCTTCGCGAGGGCCGATGTGTCGGCCGACAAACGGTGCATAGGCATGCACAGGCGCGGAGGTTTTCGAAGCAGGATGGGCTGAGTTCATGAGCGGATCGAATTGGGGTTAGGGTACAAGTTCCCCGGGTCGGCGGAGGACGGATTCGCTTTTGCAAAACGCGTCGAACGCTTGTCGGTTGCTTGCCCCTCTGTCCAATTGACCTGAGAGATTCACCTTTCCGAGACACATGGCCATGAGCCGCAGTGTCCAGACTGGTTTGCCCCTTCGGTGGGTCGCCTAGGCTTCTAGGGCGACCGCTCTCCAGAGATTCTGTATCGGTCCAGCGGTCCTTTTGCCTGAGTGTTTGTGGGACACTTTACACCTTCGGCGGCTCGTAGGAGCCCTCTCGCGCTGGACGTTCAGATATGCCACCATAATAGACTAGATCCCAATCGGCTTCAACACTTGCTTTTTCAAGAAACGAGCCTCTTAGGATCGCTCGGCCCGATGGATTTCTTCGCTTTGGATCATCTCGTGAAGGATCTGCTCCAATCCGATCCGGACTCGCCATTCGGGATAGTCTCGCTCCAGTTTTCTGCAGTCGGAAATGTAGCAAATGTGGTCGCCGACTCGGTTTTGATCGCTCAGGCGTACTTCGAGCCGATAAGGACTGAGCTTTTCGATCCAATCGATGCATTCGAGCACCGATGCAGAGTTTGCACGCCCACCCCCAAGATTGTAAACCTCCCCAGGACGTGGATTGCGCGAAAACGCCTCCAACGCTGCGATCACATCCGTGCTGTCGATCTGATCGCGCACCTGCTTGCCTCCATACCCGAAGATCGTATAGGGCTTGCCATGGACTGCAACGTGGACCAAATAGGATAGAAACCCATGCAATTCTACGCCGCAGTGGGCCCGGCCAGTCAAGCATCCTCCCCGAAAAACCCCGACCTTGAGCCCATAGTACCTGCCGTACTCCTGGGCCATCACATCGGCGGCGGTCTTCGATGCACCAAAGACCGAATGCAAGGTCCGATCGATACGACAGGTCTCGTCGATCCCATGGTGATCCTCTTGGCGGGAGTAGTCGAATCGGGTCGCATGCTCGGTCATCGGCACCTCGTTGGGCGCATCCCCATAGACTTTGTTGGTGCTCATGTGGCAAAACACTGCGTCCGGGGAATGACGCCTTACTCCTTCGAGCATGTTGAGCGTCCCGACGGCGTTGACCTCGAAGTCGACCAGCGGAATCTCTCTGGCTTTATCGTGCGAGGGTTGCGCCGCGCAGTGGATGACCAACTCGGGCCGGTGCTTGCCTATCAGATCGAAAATCGCCTCGCGATCTCTCACGTCGATCGCATGCGATTCGAATCGCTTGGTCTGCGCTTTGAGCAATTCGAGATTCCTGAGCGTGCTGCCCTTGTCCCCAAAAAACACCCCCCGCATGTCGTTGTCGACACCGATGACCTGCGCTCCTTGGGCATCCCAATGCCTTACCGCCGTCGAACCGATCAGTCCGCTAGATCCTGTGACCAAGACTTTCATAATGCATCAGTCCCGGAACCGATCGACCGAGGCGTGCTCAAGGTCAATGCTCGTCGGCTCGCCACTGAGGATCTGACCGACAAGCGCGCCGGTGATCGGTCCGAGGCTCACACCCATCATCGCATGACCTGTGGCGACCACCAGATTTTTGAGCCCTTTGGGGCGACCGATGTAAGGCAATCCATCCGGCGATACCGGACGCAGGCCGACCCAAGGCTCAATCCCCTCGAAGTGCGACGACTTGAACTTGGGCATGTACTGAGGGATGCTCTTTAAAATCCCACTCAATCGCCTCGGATCGATCGACTCGTTGAGTTCCCCAAGCTGCATGGTGCCGCCGAAGCGAAGCGACGATCCGATCGGAGTGACGGCGACCTTGGACTCCACCAAGATCGAACAGACCTTGGGCAACTCCACCGGATCCGGAAGCGTCAGCGAATAACCCTTGCCCGGCTGCATCGGGATCTTCAACCCCAAGGACCTCGACATCCCATCGGACCATACGCCCGTGCTGAGCACAAATTCGTCGGCTTGAAACTCTCCGTGACTCGTCCGCACTGCCCGAAGCGATCCGGATCGCTCATCCCATCCGACCACATGTTCTCCATAGACGAATTTGCCGCCGAGCGAATCGATCTTGCTCCGCAAGGATGCGATCAATTGGCCAGGATTCAAATGGCAATCCTTGGGGTAGTACACACTCCCTCGGACCGTCATCGTGATGTTCGGATCCAAGGCCGCTGTCTCTTGAGGATCGAGCACCGATGCGGGGATCCCAAGCTCTCGGGCCTTGTGCGCCAACTCCGCTTCCTCCTCGAGACCATGGTCGCTCTTGCAGAGCATCAACAAACCTCGCGTGGCAAGCGAACAGTCAATCCCCTCGTCTTGCCACTGACAATAAAGTTCGCGAGATGCTAAATGCATTTCTTTCAAAAAGGCAGATCCGGCCGTTACCTGATCTTTGTGGGTCGCCATGTAGAAACGCATCCCCCACTTCATCAAATCCCAACTCAAACGGGGCTGCACATAAAACGGACTCTCCGGGTCCCGCATCCATCGCAACCCCTGGGAGATCACGCCGGGCTGTGCCAAGGGTGCAAAGTGACTCGGGACTACCATTCCCGAATTCCCAAAGGAGCAGTTTTCAATGTGCTCTGCGTTGCGGTCCAGGACCGTCACGTCGTATCCTCGACGCAACGCCGAGAGCGCTGAAGACAAACCGATGATGCCGTTTCCGATGATCAAGACGCGTTTGGTCATTCCCATTGCCAATCTATCCTCGTGCGAATCCTAAATTGCTGCTGTGGTTTATACTCGATCTTCATCGCCCGTTGTACCGGCCAAGCGTCGACGCTGCTCGACCAAGAAAGAATGGTAATCACCCCGCTCGATCGCTTGTCTAGCCCGGTGCATCAATCGCTGATAAAACGTCAAATTGTGAATGGATAGCAAGGTCGGACCGAGCATCTCGTCGGCTTGGAACAAATGACGAATATAAGCCCTGCTGTGCCGACATGCGATGCACGGACAGTCGGCCTCGATCGGCGATGGGTCCTGCGCATGGCACTGGTTTCGCATCCGAAGCGGTCCGTCGGCGGTAAACGCAAGCGCGTTTCGCCCATTTCGAGTCGGCATCACGCAATCGAACATGTCCACCCCTCGCGCGACCCCCTCGACCAAATCGATCGGTCGACCCACCCCCATCAAGTACCGCGGCTGGTCCTCTGGCAACACCGGACACACCTCCTGAAGCATCCGGTACATCTCCGCAGGCGGCTCTCCGACACTCAATCCACCGATGGCATAGCCGTCGAATCCGATCTGCTGCAATCCCTCGGCGCTCTGGCAACGCAATCCGGCATCGAGTCCCCCCTGGACAATTCCAAACATCGCCTGATCGCTTCGAGTCCTGGCCTCCTGGCATCGTCGCGCCCAACGCAATGAACGCTCCATCGCGTCGCGAACCTCCTGGATGCTCGCCGGCAAGGCCACCACATGGTCGAGCACCATCGCGATGTCGCTGCCGAGCTCCTGCTGGATCCGCACGGAATCCTCGGGCCGCAAATGCACCATCGAGCCATCCAAATGGGACTTGAACGTCGCACCATCCTCGCCCACCTTGGTCATGTCCCCGAGCGAGAAAATCTGAAACCCTCCACTGTCGGTCAAAATCGGTCGATCCCAACCCATGAAACGATGCAACCCCCCCAAGTCTGCCACCCGCTGACTCCCAGGACGCAACGACAAATGGTAAGTATTGCCCAACAAAATGTCCGCACCGGTCGCCAAAATCTGATCGATCGAAAGGCCCTTGACCGTCCCCTGGGTCCCGACTGGCATAAACGCCGGCGTCTGGACTTGGCCATGCGGTAAGCTCAAAACCCCTCGACGGGCCGAGGTCGATGGGTCCTGGGCAATCATTTCAAAGGGGAATCGCGGGTTAAATACCATATACGAGCAAATATCCAAGCAAATGGTGGAGCGACAAACCGGCCGGTCGTTTTGGAATCCCAGGGTTTGGGAATCCCATGCGTTGCGGATTTTAAACCAGCCTTACGCTTCGCCAACATCGATTCGCGAAATCCCTGAGCAACTTTCCAAGAGTTTCCCGGCTAGACAGATCGCATACCCTATGATGATGCTGACTCGCCTCAGCGAACTCGCGCCCAACAAACCGAACCCTCCCCCCAGACGACTTCTACCGAGCCGTGACCTTCCCATGAATCTTTCGAGAAATCTCGCCAGAGAACCCCAGAACCCAACTTTTTCATCCGTTATCGCCGCAGGTTCCAGCATCGCCCTAAGGTCGATGATCGGGCTTTTGGCCTGCGTCGGGATCCTAGCCTCGGCAGGCTGCGATTCGAAACCCAAGGCCACCCCCCCGGCCGTTTCGGACTCCAAGCCGCCTTTGACCAAGGTCGCTTTGGTATTGAACTGGTACCCGGAAGCCGAACACGGCGGCTTCTACGCAGCCAAAGTCCACGGCATCTTCGAAAAGTACGGGTTGGACGTCGCGATCCAGCCCGGAGGTAAAACCACCGTCGTGCCTCAGACCCTGACCCTCGGACGCGCTGAGTTCGGAGTGATCAATGCCGACGATGTCCTCATGGCCCGAAATCAACAAGCCCCCATCGTGGCCCTGATGGCACCCATCCAAAATGGACCTCGATGCATTATGGTCCGCGCCGATTCGGGCATCCGAACGTTCGAGGAACTCAAAAACATCACCCTCCAAATCGATGAGGGACGACCGTATGTCCCGTTCCTCAAAAGCAAGGGCCTGCTAGACGATTCGGTCAAACTGGCTCCTTACTTCGGCAGCGTCGCCCAAATCGTCGCTGGACCTGGATTTGCAGCCCAAGGCTATTCGTTCAGCGAACCGTTCATGGCCAAAGTGCAGGGGATTGAAGTTCATCAGTTGATGATGTCCGATATCGGGTACAACCCCTATGCAAGCCTCTTGGTCAGCACCGAGTCCTACGTCAAAGACCATGCCGATATCAGCCAACGGATGGTCAAAGCCTGTGTCGAAGGTTGGCAGAAATACTTGAGCGATCCTCAAGAGACCAACGCTGTGATCTTGGCCGCCAACAAGCAAGGACTCACCAAAGAGGCCCTCGAGTACGGTGTCGAGGCCCTCAAGCCATTGTGTTATGAGAACAACGACATGAGCCTCATCGGTGCGATGAGCGCCGAACGTTGGACGCAGCTTGCCCAAACCCTTGTCGATCTGAAAATGATCGATCCGGCCAACCTCAATGTCCCCGCTTCCTTCTCAAGCCAGTACTTGGTTCCTAGCCCATAAACTCCAAGATCCGCGGCCGGCCACAAGGGTCTTGGCTGGCCCGTCCCCGAAGACACCCAAAAGGCCAATCGCATCGATTGCGACTTCTCGAACTGCCTCTCTATGCAACCCATTCTCCTTAAGCCTCTTCGGAACCTGGTACTTGCCATTCTCGGCCTTTGGGCGTGGCCAGCTCATGACCTCACCTGGGCGCAAAGCCTTTCACCTGAACGCACCGAATCGAATCTTCTACCTCAAAACGAGCCTTATGCCGACGAGCCTCATGGCGATACGAGCAAGGTGAGTTTTCACCATCGTATCGACGAAGTTCTAGATGCGATCCACTTTGGTCCCGAGATCCCCTTGGCCAGCGACGAGGAGTTCCAACGCCGGATTTACCTCGATTTGCTCGGGCACGGACCGACAGTCGCTGAGTCGGAGCGTTTTTTTAAACGGCTCGGCGAATCACCAGAACTCAGCACCCAGGCAAGGGAGGAATTGATCGACGATCTGTTGGCGCGAGACGAATTTGCTCGCTACTACGCCAAAGTTCTCGAGATCATGTTCACCGAGCGACGCGAGGTCATCGGGGTCCTCGAAGTCCGAGCGATGATCTACCAATGGCTCAAGGACCAACGTCCTATCAACGAGCTTTGCATGGAGATCCTCGCGGCCGATGGGACCGAAGCATCGCCTCGCGCGGCGGCCTGTTTTTTCCTCAACCGCAATGCCGACCCAAATCTAGTAACCCGCGATGTGGCTCGTATCTTCTTGGGTCGCGATATCCAATGCGCTCAGTGCCACGACCATCCTCTGTTCTCTGATTACAAGCAGTCCGAGTACTACGGAATTCTCTCGCTGGTCAATCGCACGTACTTGTTCAAGGACGAGAAACGAGGCAATCTTCTATACCTAGGGGAAAAAGCAGAAGGCTCATTGGAATTCGCATCGGTCTTCGAGCCCCAGGCAGGTAAGTCGACCGCCCAACCAATGCTTCCGACGGCCATGGCCATGGATTCCGAACCGGACTTTGTCGATTCAAGCGATGCCTACATCGTCGCCCCTGAAAAGGACCAGCGCGGAGTGCCGCGTTATAGCAGAAGGCAGCAACTGGCCGTACTGGCGACCCATCCTGAAAATCAAGCGTTCAACCGAAACTTAGCCAACCGCCTTTGGGCCAACATGATGGGCTTGGGGCTGGTCCATCCAGTCGACATGCACCATTCGGGCAACCCCGCCTCTTCCGCTCAACTGCTCGAAACTCTCTCGGGCCAACTGGTCGAGGGTCAGTACGACTTGCGAGAGTTTCTCCGGCAGATCGCCCGTTCCAAAGCTTACCAACGCTCCGTCCTCGCGCCGGACCTAAACCTTTGGGACGGTCCCCCGGGTGGGATAGAAGCCCTCTCCGAACGGAGTGCTGCGTTCGAGGCCACGGTGCGGGATTTGGCCCCCAAGCTCCAGAGCCAGCAAATCGAACTGCAGGAAGCTGCGAAGAAACTCGCCAACTCCCAAGCCGATGTTCAAAAGCTCCAGCTTCAAATCGATCAAGCCAAGGAACTCTACGGGCAAAGGATCCAGCAGCGCGATCAAGAACTCGCCAAGCAGCCGTTAGAGACCCAGACTCCTGAGCAAAAGGAAATCCTTCAGGCCGCCCAAGAACGGCTCGAAGACCAACGCAACCGCATCGTCGCGTTGGTCAATCGACGTTTGGCTCTCGGGGAGTTTGTAGCCCAAGCAAGAGGACTTCAGCGCAGCGTGCAAAGACGCTTCCAAGCAATCCTCGATGAGCAATCCGATTGCAAGCAGCAACAAGCCAGGATTCAAGCTCTCATAGAGTGGCTCGAGGCGCGACGTCGCATTCCGAATCATGAATCCAAAGTGGATCCAGAGTCGACAAGCCAATCGCTTGCCCAGTTCGAATCGCAAAGCTTCGAGCTGATCGAATCGTGGCGCCGCGGCAGTGCGCTGCGCACCGTGCGGAGCTTGACTCCCGAACAAGTCGCTGGAGCGACGTACTTTGCTCTCGAAATGGATCAACCTGTGCGGATCAAAACCCAGGCCGATTGGCAAGCAAGCCATCGAGAAGTTCCCAATGGCTCAGAGGATCCCAAAAAATACGATCAATCGCTCAGCGCTGCGCTAGCCGGGAATATGTGGGAAACCGTCGAAGACCTCATCGTCACAAAGTTTTCCGCCCCCGCTGGTGCTCCTCAGGATTCCTTTTTCGCCACCGTCGATCAGGCATTGATGATCCAAAACGACCCGAGTTACCAATCGTGGCTCAAAGCCAACCAAAGCCATCTGATCGATCGCCTCATCGGGATGCAAGAGCACCAGCAAATCGCCGAGCAACTCTACCTGTGCGTGCTGTGCCGAATGCCGGAACCGCAAGAGGTTCAACGCGTCGGTACGCTCTTGGATCAATTTCCAGACCAACGCACCGCGATCGTCCAAGAACTCGTTTGGGGCCTACTGGCATCGTCCGAATTCCGTTTCTCCATGTGATCACACCATGAGTAACCCCCAATACAAACCCTGTGGAACGGTCGATCATCGGATCGCTCGCAGGCAATTCATGGGCGAGTTCTTCACAGGACTCGGGCTCACAGGACTCGGGGTCACAGCAGGCACGAGTCTATTTTCGCACCCGCTCGGTGCCAGCCAAGTCGCCAAGGCTGGCAAGTCGGTGGTGGTGGTCTATTTGAACGGTGGGGTCAGTCAGTTCGAATCCTGGGACCCCAAGTCCGATCTGCAGACCGGCGGTCCGTTCAAATCCATCGCCACGAGCGTGCCGGGTATCCGCGTGTCGGAACTGATTCCGCATACGGCCAAGCAGATGCATCACATGGCATTGATACGGAGCATCAGCACCGATCTTGACGACCATGCCCTGTCGAACAACATCGTACGCAGCGGACGAACCACCCGCTCTGCGACCGAGTATCCCGAGTTGGGAGCCGTCGTTGCCAAGGGTTTGGAGCGAGCGGATTTTCCGCTGCCAGGTCACATCACGACCATGCTTGGCGGGATCGGTGGGCGATCCAACAATGCAGCCTACCTGGGACCTCGCTATGCCAGCGTGGCCGTCGGAGCTGAGAAAGGTGGAATCGTCAATTCCCAGCTTCCCGATGGGATGTCGGTTCAGGTCGATAGCCGACGTCACGATTGGCGGCGGTTCGTCAACAGCCAACATCGCAGCAAGGTGCAATCGGCCGAGATCGACGCCTACACCCAGAGCTATGAACAAGCCTTGCGATTGATGGAGAAACGAGATCTGTTCGATATCTCCCGGGAACCCGAAGCCTATCAGCAAGCCTACGGCAAGACCGAATTCGGCAAGCAATTGCTCCTGGCTAGGCGGTTGGTCGAACAGGAAGTCCCCTTCATTGAAATCCAACACGGCGGATGGGATTTCCATCACAACAACTTCGAGTTTCACTTGCACTATGTCGCTGACTTCGATCGGCCTTTTGCATATTTCATCGAAGACCTTTCTCAGCGCGGATTGCTCGAAAGGACGCTCGTAATTGTCATGACCGAGTTTGGGCGAACCCCGACGATCAACGCAGGATACGGTCGGGATCATTATCCCAAGGCCTGGTCGATCGCTCTGGCAGGCTCCGGGATCCAGCACGGCGCTGTCATCGGTAGTACGGACGCCAAAGGGGTCGAGGTGACGGAACGGAAAGTCGACCATCGACACTTATTTCATACCTACCTGCGCGCCGTCGGAATCGATTCCTCAGGCGAATTCGAAGTAGCCGGCAGGAAATTCCCCATCGCCGATCCGGCCTTTGGACCTATTGAGGAGTTGCTGGCATGAATTTCCCAAACCCCAAGAACTTGGCATCAACAGACCCGCCAACAAAACAGCCCGACGAGCTACCTCGATTCGATCCTGTCGGAGCCAAGCCCCTTGCCGATTGGGAGCACGCGTCGAAGCTCTTATGCTGTCGAGTCGATCCGACGGGTACTTATGTCGTCGCAGGCGGAATCGACCAAGCCATCCAGCGTTGGCAGATCGCTACGGGATTCAAAACAACGCTTCTGGGGCACGAGAATTGGGTTCGTACCCTAGGGTTCTCGCCCGATGGTCAACGCCTTTATTCCGGCGGTTACGACGGACGTTGGATCGCCTGGGACATCGCATCCGAAGCGCCAAAGCCCCTGACGATCGTCGATGCGCATCGCGGGTGGCTGCGCAGCTTGGCCGTCAGTCCTGATGGCCAACGGATCGTCACTTGCGGTAACGACCGATTGGTTAAGCTATGGTCGGCAGACGACGGGCGGCAGATTCAGCAATGGTCGACGGAGCCGAATATCCCCTACTGCACACTGTTTGTTCCGGGGGCGGATCCGACACACAGCGGGGATATTCTCTGCGGGGATGTTGTCGGAAACGTGTACCATTGGACTCATCCAAGAGCGGAAGTACAGCGTAGATTCGATGCAAGCGAGCTGTTTTTCCACATCGGCGATATTGCCCCTTTCGGGGGGATCATCAATATGGCGTTTAGCCCAGATGGAAAACATCTGACGGTTGTCGGACTGCACCAATGCACCAACGCCCCGGCGGGCAACCGACGCGCTGTAGCCATGAGCTTCGATTGGCAAACCGGCCAAAAGGGTCTCAAGCAGGAGTGTTTGAAGAAGGAGCTCGACGCGACCCTATGGCGAGGGGTGTATCATTCGAGCGGCACGTTGATCGGGATCCTCGAAAAGGAGATCGCCTTTTGGAATTCCGGTACTCCCGATGTTTTCCACCTAGTTACAACTCCAAGTGAGATCTTCGACTGCGACTTGCACCCCAACCAAATCGATCTTTACACCGCGCATTTCGACGGCCATGTCCGTTCGACACGTCTGGGCAGTCTCTAGTTCGATCACTCGCTCGATAAACGACCTGATCTGATGGGAAACCGTCGGATTTGCCAAGGTGGACAAATCAAGGGCATGAGGTAAAATCTGGCTAGATCGCCCAGCGGCGGTCTTGATGCCCTAGTAGCTCAGATGGATAGAGCGCGGCTTTCCTAAAGCTGAGGTCGCAGGTTCGAATCCTGCCTGGGGTACTCGGTAGCATAGCCCTCACCATCACCACCAATCAAAACGCAGGTTTCTTCTTCGTGATGGTTGCTGACGTTCCCTGAAATAGCAGGGACAAGGGGACGGGCAATAGGACCGGTCGGCCTCAGCATCAACGATCGATCCCAAATGCTCATCATCGCCGTTAGCTACCCGTCGCCCGTAGCCACCTCTCGCCCGTAGCCACCTCTCGCCCGTAGCCACCTGTCGCCAGACGGTAGGAGCCCTCCTCGCACCGCCCTACCGCTTGGCAGCCGGTGGCTAGTGATGCCCATTGATCAACACTCCAAGCTCACAAACCACTGGCCACGCAGCAAAACTGTGCTCGGAGAAATAAGATCTTACAAAAACTGGAAAGTAGAGTCCGCCCGTTCGGTTCTATCGCACTAGTACTCCCAATCCTCATGCCTGACGGGCAACCTATTGAGGAGCTGCCGGTGCTCGTGCCATTGCGGCATGTAGCGATCCATCAGCTCTGAGGTTCGTAATGGGCGACGGGGGTCTCGATAAAGTCGCGTTTGCCCTGGCTTCAGGCGGCAGTTCGAGTCGATACTTGGGTTTGTCAATCAAACATTTATCCGGAAAATGATTGACTGTGTCGCGATCACTTTGCTACACTTTGAGAAACGGGTCGTGATTGGTAACTGAAACTCACGACAACCACACGAACCAGGGTAATGAAGTCAAGTACAAGAAAGTATTTTGGTTTATCATGAAGATGCACTGGCGATAAAATTTCCCAACGACGAATGGCGAATATTCATCTTTGTCGTTCAATCGCCGACCTTCGATACAGAGAAAAAGGATATAGATCGTCAGGCAGATCATCCGGAAATCAAGAAAAGAAAACAGCAAAGAAACTAGCGTTAAGGCAATTTATAAGGCTGGGAGTCAAACGAAGAAAGCAGCCAAGAAACGTCTCTAATCTCCTCTTGGTTTCCGCCCGAATAGATGCAGCTTTTTCCTAGTTTTCCAAAAGTAATTCACACCATGCCCATCCGTTTACTGATCATTGCAGTCGAAGACTATCCACAATCGACGACCACCTCCCAAACTCTTCCTGGTACGATCTCGAATGCGGAAAAGTTTATCGAAAGGATGGAAAAGATTTTGTCTGTCAAAAAGGAGCATATTACGATGTGCTGCTCTGGAGATAGTCGATGGCGAACGGACGGTACAACAAAAAAGGAAGTCAAGAAAGCGATCCTGAGGCTTTTGAAATCCGGATCGAACAATACGGAGAGACTGTTCGTCTTCGTCACAGGCCACGGAGTGATGAAATCTGGCCTGGGTTGCGAACCTCACAAAAACTATTTGCTGTGCTCTGATTTCGAGAGCAGCAACGTATCCGGAGATGCGGTCATTGATGTCTCTGAACTAAGGACGTTGCTCTCACGATGTCTCGGCGTAGGAACGCACGTTCATTTCGTCGATGCGTGCCGAACTATCGATCCGGTTCTCGTTCCAGAGGGTTTGGGAGTCGTTTGTGATAGTGCATCGAGCGGAGTAGCGAGTTGGTATCAGCTTTTCTCCGCCTCCGAAGGTGCTTACGCAAACACCGATAGCCGGTTTATCGATCGAGTCCTTAGCGCTCTCGATGGCGAATGTGATCTAGAGAGGGATGAAAATCAAAGAGGCCTTTATTGGGTCGCATTTCGCAAGCTCACCGATGCGGTTCGACAGGACTTTGAAGCTCAACAGCGTGCCGTGGAGATTTGCAGTGTGGCTGAGCATTCCGATGTAAGAATTCGATCTCTTGAAATCGCGGGACCTACCCCAACGATTGCAGACACGCGTGGCAAGAAAGGCCCTCCGTTGGACCTTCTGCGGGATTACGACGACCTTATTTTATTTGGCGAGACCAACGGACAATTGCCGGATTTTCTAAAGACAGCCGCCGAAGTTCGCCAACAGCGACCTTGGAAGCGAATCGATGTGCTCAGCATCGAAGATTTGTCGAGCGCCGGACGACCGGGTGTTTCGATTGCTGTGCTAGAGCAGGAACGAGAGTCGATGGAAAAGTATGTTTCCGAGAACGCGAGCAAGATTGCCGACCAGGTCTCGCTCTATCGATATGCCTACGCCGACGTTGGAACATATGGCTCCTTTTGGACCAAGAAAACCGGACAACGCCACGTCCACACGAGCGCTAAGGTCGTCGGGATGAACATCCGTTTGTCGCCATCCTCCGACTTCGTCGATTTCCCGCAAAGTCCACATCCAACCGTTGAGGCATTATTTGATATTGCGAATTCAGCAATCAAACAATCGCGTTTGGTCTTTACGTTCACGAAATCAAAGGATCCAACATGAGTGACCCCAACCAACAACGACTTGACCGTCTGACCGCGCGTTTTGATCGGTCATTTCAGGTAACGTCGGTGTCGCAGGTCATTGCCGGTCGCAGAGCCATTATCGGTCCTCGCAGCGATTTACTGGACAAGGATGCGAACGAAGCACGCGAAGCACTGCGTCAAGGGCGATCACCTACACCGAAACAACAAGCTGCTTTGGAACTATCCATTCGGTTGCAACGCCCCGCCCCGGCATGTCAAGCGGAACGCGACACGGAGTTGCCCGCCGAAGGGAATTGGTTAGCCGGTCCGTGGAACGCATTCAAATCGAAACTTCGGGAGATGCAATCCGGAATCGCGAGAATCGATCGAATCGACGACCCCGATCCTGCTTTTGGTTCAGGCAGCACGCCTCTTGGCTCCGGATTCTTGGTCGCACCGGATGTGCTGCTGACCGCTTACCATGTTGTCGATGGGCTGAGCTTTGGTGCCGGAAAGTTGGAGCGAGGCCAAGCGGTCGTTGATTTTCGTGGGTACCTTCGGAGCACAGGTACAGACAAGAGAGAAGTTCTCGAGGTAATCAACTCCGATGCACATTTAGATCTGTCGCTGCTGCGACTTAGTCCGCAGACAGCGAACAACGAAAGGCCCTATATCCTTAGCCTTGATGGGCTCGCACCAACGGTCGGTAGTCCAGTCTGTGTGGCTGGTTTCCCCTTAGAAGATCCACGCAACTCGATTGCCTTCGTATCCATCATTTTTTCAAATCAATTCGGAGTGAAACGAGCCTCGATCGGCGAGATTATTTCAATCGAGAATGAAGTTTTTTATCATGATTGCAGCACGCTTGGTGGAAACTCTGGCTCTCCTATTTTCAACATACACACCGGCCTCGTTTATGGCGTTCACCTTGGCGGTCGAGCCTTAATACGCAACGACGCTATCCCGGTCTCACTTGCTAGGAAATTTGTTACGCAGTCTTTAAACCCCAGTAGTCAATTGTGGAAAACACAGAGGAACAAAAAAATGGCGGACAAGCGACCTTCTTTTAACAAGTACTTTCTTGAATTGCAGGACAAAGATCCGGACTTAAAAGCGGAGATGGATGCCGCTATGGACGAGATGGCAACCACCGAATCGACCGAAGGAGGTGCGAATCAGTTCACGCGAGAAACGATCGTCCTAACCAAAGGACGTCCGGTTCTCGATATCAAACAAGGCGCGGCCGTAATCGAGTTCAATGAAGTCGAAAGCCAAATCTGGAAGAGCCGACTTGTGTCGGCCAACAGTCTGATACTACCAAATATTCCGTCTGTGGGACGAATCGAAGTCGCCAATCATCCTCGCGGAATAGAATGGCTCGGTACAGGCTGGTTGATACGCGACAACATAGTGGTAACCAATCGGCATGTCGCTGAAGTGTTCGGTGAATCGAACGGCCAAGGATTCATGTTCCGCCCTGGTTTCGACGGATCTCCCATGCAATCGAATATCGACTTTCTTGAGGAGTTCGACGACGCGAGCAGCCACGAATTTCCTCTGTTCAAGATCATGCACATCGAAAAAGGGAGCGGTCCCGATTTGGCATTCTTGCGTATCGAACCCGTGAATGGCCAGGCGCTGCCGCCACCAGTCAAACTCTCCTCGGTCCCGATTCAAAACGGTGAGCAAGTGGCGGTGATCGGCTATCCCGCTCGCGATCCATTCTTTCCAGACCAAGCGTTAATGAACAAAATCTTTAACAATCGTTTCGACAAGAAACGGCTCGCACCCGGGCTGGTTACTGGCATCACCGCAGACCGAATCTTTCACGATTGCTCGACCCTCGGTGGCAACTCGGGCGGAGAGGTGGTCTCACTCAAAACGGGGCTCGCTGTCGCGCTTCACTTTGCAGGGACCCTGTTCACCAAGAACCATGCGGTTCCCATCGACGTTGTCGCCAGTCGGCTAGACGACGTATTGCGAGGTCGACCAGAACGGCCAACCACACGGTCGAGCAGTTCTGGTGCCGACACGAGCCTGACGCTTCAGTCGGTAAGCGGATCTTCGACAAGCGTCCGCATCATAGAAGCTACCATTCCAATCAATGTTCGAATCGAACTCGGCGACGTATGTGCGGCCTCCCCGTTGGACGTACAGGTGTCAGCATCACCCAAGGCACAACCCAGCGATCCTGTTGCAATCGACTTGGATGCCGATGACGATCTGTTTGAAACAACGGAAGCTCGCCCGGAGGACTATACAGACCGCGAAGGATACCAGGAAGCGTTTTTAGGCGAGGGCTTCGAGGTTCCGCTCCCCGAACTCACGGAAAACCTTCACGACATACTTGAATTCGACTTCAATGGCTCGAACCAAAGTGTGTTGAACTACACCCATTTCTCCGTGGTGATGAGTAAGAGCCGGCGCATGTGTCGTTTCAGCGCCTGCAATATCGATGGCAAAACCTCCCGACGGACCACGCGTTCTGGATGGCAATTCGACCCTCGGATTCCAAAAGAGGCCCAGATCATGAAGGAGTGTTATGGCAACGCACCCAAGTTTAGTCGTGGTCACATGACCCGTCGTGAAGATCCGGCATGGGGGCCAGACGCCGAACTTGGCAACAAAGACTCCATGCACGTAACCAACGCTGTGCCGCAGATCCAACTACTAAACGGTGGTGTATGGCTAGCTCTAGAAGACTACGCTCTTAAAAATGCACGAAAGGATAAGCAAAAAATTAGTGTGTTTACGGGCCCATTCCTTGCAAACAATGACCCATTTCGATTCAAAGTGAAAGTTCCGATCACCTTCTGGAAGGTCATCGCGTTCATCCATGACGAAACGGGCGAGCTTTGCGCCACAGGCTACACAATGTCGCAAAAGTCCTTTATCGGCGAAGAAGAATTCGTGTTTGGCCGGCACGAAAACAATCAGCGACCGATCAAGGAAATTGAACGTCGAGCAGGCATCTCCTTCGGGCCACTAGCCGAACTCGATCCTTTGAAAGATCAAAGCGAAGGAGTCTCTGCACTACTTACGCAAACGAATCAGATTCGGTTCTTTTGAAAATTTGGGCGATAGCAAATGAGCATTGACGTGTTGCTCTCCCACAACAGCAAAGACAAGCCTGCAATTCGGGAGCTCAAATCCGAGTTGCAGCGAGTTGTGCTCTCGACGTGGCTTGACGAAGATGATTTGGTCGCGGGACCAACCCGGCTTGACGCAACCAAAGTAGCCATAAAATCGGAGAAATCATTTGTTGTCGTAATCGGCGGTAGCGGATTATGGCCATAGGAAACTCCAAAGATGCGGTCCGCTTTGATCAAAATGGTTCGGCGTCATGTTCCCCTGATCAAGGCACTTGGCAACTGACGATTCCTGGTGGAAGCGATACTACGGTGGTAGTACACTGAGGTGGTTGCGAGAGTATTTTTCCGGATAGACATTGTAAATTCTTTGGAAATGACATCACAGCAATCAACCCGGGTCCTTTGCGGGATGCGATGACGATAGAATTAACGATCATTAATTTCATGACGACCAATCGGTAGATACTGGTAGGCAATCCACGATGAAGAAGTTTAAGATAGGACTTTCATTCCCAGGAAAGGACAGACGATACGTTCGTAACGTGGCAGATGCCCTCGTCGACAGGAACAATTTTAGGCGCGATGACGTTTTTTTTGATGAATGGCATGAGTCCGAATTCGTAGGTGACGACGCTGCAACTCAACTGACCGAGATATTTTCAACTCGTTGCGAAATGCTAGTCCCTTTCTTTTCAACACACTATAAGAAAACTTGGGTCGATGAAACCCACTGGTGCGGTATCGAGTGGACTGCGATGAAAGTTATTTTGAGTGATCCCAAAAAACCAGGTCGAGTAATTCCCGTGCGCCGAGATGGTACAGAGATCGAGGGATTCAATAAGCAAGGACTTGGAATCAACTGCGGGGCGAAATCTGGAAGGGTTATCGCTTCCGAGCTTGCGGTCATTTACGCAAACCGATTTCGGGACAGTGAGAGCCTCGAAAAAGACAAAGACTCCGACACTGTGGATTCGACTTTGCAATATGCAAATGAGTACGCTTGCGATTTCGGTTTCTTAATAGTTGCTGACGTATCGAATTCGTCGTCAATAAAATCGGATTCCCTTCGAACGGTGATCCGGCGACTATGGCAATTTCCTGATTACTTGGCCAAGGCTTATAAAAAATCCGGTCTGACTCCGACCGCAAGCGGAATCCTTGATGGTCTGATAATTGCGGTTCCAGTCTCCGTAGTCGGGCGAGATTTCCGTGGCCTAATTGATTCCTGTGTCGAATGGATAAACACTTTCCGAGAGGAAAATCTCGGCGATGGAAATCGCGTTGCCATGCGGATAGCGATTCACTATGGCTCATACGATTGGATTAAATCCCCCCCGCTTGTTGTAGGACGTGCCCCAAACGAATGTAGTCGATTTGTGCGAATCGCGGGCGAACATCAAATCATCCTATCCGAGGAGCTCTTGAGGGCATGGACCACGGAACTGGGAGAGGGATCTTTACCAAATGTGACGCCTAGGTCGCATTTGCCTCCTTGGTACTTCGAACAGAAGCCAAATACAACTAGCATTGTGCGATTGCTAAATGACCAAAGGCTGAACAACGAGTCTCCGTCAATACAGCAGCGAATAGACCAAACCTCAAAAGCAATCTATGAAATACTGGGACAGATTCTGATTGAGTTTGAGGACAATTTGGTGGGGCTTGAAAACGGTATTTCTCCAGGAAGCATCGATACAAGGGTATCCATTTTTGCTCCAGACGTCGGGTACTCAATGTTGCAACCGACGGAATTCCGATTCCCCTGCCCAGAATTTGCCGTCGCGTCCAAAGGCCTGACCTCCTACTCAATTTCAGATCGAAAACTGGCCCAAGGGACGGTGGGTCTAGCATTCGCCACGAACACATTGCAACGACTTACTTCTCTACCCGTCTACTCGGGGAAGGGCAAAAATTACGTTAATGCCTTGAAGCAACCGCCGTGGAATGTCCCAGAAGATTCAATCCATCGATTTGGACGTAAAGCTAGGGCATTCATGGCATTTCCGTTCACAATGACTAAGATCGACATCGATAGTGATTTGTGGCCGGATGGCGTTGTTTGCATCGATACCATGAACCAATTAGCTTCAGTCCCACTTGACGAAATTGACCTGATTTTAGAAGATTTGCGAAATCGATACGAGACCAGTCTCGCCGCCTTGTGGCGTCTTCGTCGGTCAACATAGATTACTTTAAACGGATTTGGAGGAGTACAAAATGGATGAATCGAAGAAGCTCAACAACGTTATCATCAATGATAAAGCTAGAACCTTAATCAAACATGTTAGAAAAGAGGAGTTGCTGAATCGGGTTGTACGCACACGTGAGCTGGGGTTGGGTAGCGTTTACATAAAGGTCGCGGAGACTGTCGATAAGCTTGAAATCGGTCCCCTTTATGTGGCCATAGAAGGTGCAGTCGTAGATGTTTTGCCTGATTTGAAGTAGCATACAAAATCGAGTGCTAAGGTCTAGCGGAACTTCAAAACGAATTATTGCCCTTAGTTGCGCAATTACTTTTCGCCGGTGTCTTCCAGTCTTGGGGTATCGCACCCTACTTACGCTGGGCAAAAGCGCGTACAAGTTTCACATCAAAGCGCAGCGACCCATTGCGACATAGAATTTTCACTTGTGTAGGAGCCACTCTTCTTTTGCGGAAAGTGCGGCGTCGTAGATTGCCTTGTACTCTTCGTTGGACGAGTTGTCTTCGTGTAGCCTGCCCATTATTGAAATGCCATCATCGAAGTAGCTTGCAAGCTGCGCATTGGTCGGCTCGACTTGCGCCATTAAGCCAGCAAGTTCGCAGCAGATTTTGGCGTATTTCACTTCGAAATTGAATAAACCCAAACTATCATCACTCGGAAGGCCATTCTTTGCATCTTCAAAGAGTTTTCTTCGGATTCGATACGCCTTAGTTCTAGCATCCAATGCTCCCTGCAATTCACCCTGTGCAGCCAAGTCGCTACCTAGGTTTGCCAGCCCATTTGAGTAGTTTAGCCCAACCCAACGATTGCTTGGGTATTCTTTCCAAAGCTTCTCATCGTAGGCGATAGCCTCGTTTCGCATGTCTAGGCCTTCTTTTTGTTGGTAGCCTCCATTAAGACTTCATGAACAGCGACATGTGTTTGGGCTTTTCGCTCGACTACTTTCAGAATAGTCCTACTCGTTCTTTCCGCTTCCAATGCCGCGTCGCGCTCCTCTACGGCTTGTGCTTTGCGATCTTCGGCAATTCGTGCAGCTGACAAAGCTGCCCCCCACGAAAAAAATGCAAAGACAGAAAAAGCGGCGACCATAATCACTGGAATCAACGTCAACATCGCCCGCAAATTCCTCCGGCGCATCACACCATGCGCCTGCATCAACCGTTTGATCGTTTCAGGTGAAGGCCCTTCCGAAAGAGACTGCCTGGAATCTTCGATGAATAGCTTTGTGCTTGGAAACTTGCTCAACACAAAGGAATGATACCTTTCGTCTTCTGTAAAACTGTCTCCAAATTGCAATGGAATTATCTGTCGCCCTCGTGAAGTGAAGATTCGAACCTCATGCTCCACCGGCTTGGAAAGCAAAACCGCTTCCCTTGTCGCGACTAGTACCAGCCGCCGAGTATTCCGTAGAGCGATTTCTCCAATTGCTTTCCAGTCATCACCGCTTGCGTAGTCGACACGGTCAAGAAACACATCGTAGTTCTTCGCCCGAAGTTGTTGAGCCAGGGAGACTGCATAAGTACCTCCACTGGCCCAATGGTAAGAGATGAAAAAATCGTATCCCCATAGAAACCCTTTGACCCGATGAAAGACGTTTTGCTTCTCAGCTTGAATTGGTGAATTCTGCTCGTTCATGTCCAAGACTCCGTAGTGGTATTTCACGCTGCTTAGCCGAACAAATCTGTATCTTTCGATAAAGCTAGTGTTAGGTGAAAATCAATGGTCACATCGGCCGTGAATCCTCTGGTGATCGAGTTCAACGGTATCTTCGAATTTGCGTGCATATTCTATCACTTTTCGTTAATCGCTTTGTCGCATTCGAGCTTTAACTGACTCACAATGTCCTTAAGACTTTTCTGCACATAAGCAGGATTGCCACGTAGAGTACGGCGAAAGGCAATCATTTCGTCCGCTACTTCGTCGTTTTCGAGAAAGACGAGCTCGCTATAGTACAGTTTTTCGAACTCGTCGATTTTCTCCGGTTCCCTAGACCCCTCTGCAATTGCACGTGTCACATTGAGTGCGCGATCATAAGTTGGTTTGACAAGTATTTGCCTCTCGATCTCCTTGGCACGATTTGAGTCTGCGGCGCGGGTATCTGGAAACTGTTGTTCCCAGGCTCGCCTTACCGCATATGCGAACTTAATCACGTTTTGTCTAACGACTTCGCTAGACTTCTCCTTTTTGGTGTTCCAGGATTGTTTTTCGCTGGAATCCCACTTTTCAATTGCAACTTGAAGTTTTTTCGTGGCATCAGCGATTTCCCTCGAATTCGCGATCGGCGACTCGCATGCAACGAGCTCTTCAAACGTCTTGGAAACCTCCCTAGTATCACGGCGGGTGACTGCTGCTGCAATACGGCCGACTAGCTTCGTTGGCAACGTAAACATCTCCAAATTAGTTTCGAGGGCACGCTTGGTTTCCTCGTTGCTTCGCAGGGCCTCCTTCGTTGCCTTCTGTGCTTCGTCTTTTGCGTCCCTTGCAACCTGAGCTGATGCAAGTGCCCGTATCCATGATACTGTTGCAAATGCTGCAAATAAAGCGACGGCTACCGCTGGAATGAGAGTCAGTAGGGCTCGTAGATCTCGACGACGCATAACGCGATGAGTTCGGATAAGTTCTTTGATTGTCTTTTCCGATGGCCCGCTGGCTAACGTCCCCCTCTCATCAGGAATATGGAGTCTCGATTCTTTTATTCGATCGAGTGTCGGATACTTTACTGGATCAAGGTCTTCAAACTTATCCCCAAAAATAATTAAAATCACTTGGCGATTTCTAACTGTGAATAACTCAATCTCTCTTTGAACTGGTTTCGATTCGGTTACCGCTTCGCGCGTGGCAATCAGGATTAGACGTTTTGTGTTATGTAAGGCGATCTCACCAACCGCTTTCCAATCGTCGCCGCTTGCGTAGTCTGCGCGGTCGAGGAAAACCTCATAGCCTTCATCACGCAACCGCTGTGCCAACTGAACGGCATAGGTTCCTCCGCTTTCCCAGTGGTACGAAATGAAGAAGTCGTATCCCCAAAGTCGATCCTTGATCCGCTGAAGGAAGCTGCGGCGGACGTTGAACTCGGGAAGGGACTCCCGATTGGGCAGCTTGCGAGCCTCAAGGGGTCTATTGACTGAAGTAGGGTCGGACACTTTGTTTATCTCCTAAACAAACTGGCTGACTCTGCCACGATATTGATCGCAACACGCGCGCTTTCCTCGTTCAATGCACTTTGGATAAGGGTTGTCGAGATACCGTGGACTTTCGTTTTATCATGGTCATGTATGGCTTTTCGGTATTCGGTTAACACCTCGCGGACGTGCGTCATTCGATGGTTTAGTTCGTCTCGTTCTGCTATCGATAGCGATGCGTCCCTTTCTGTGTCGGCGCTGGCTGCCAGACTGAGGGCTTCTGGCCACTCAGCTGCTTCGTTCTTCAAGAAATCCGCGATCAATCGGGCACAACCGCCGAATCCACCAAGCACTATCAATGGTTTGTTGAGCTCGAGCGTGCAGACGACCTCCTCCAGGATGCCTGCAATCCAGCCCGATGAGCCTTTTATCTTGCCCCCCCATACGATTCGAAAATCTACTTGCTCCGCCGAGTACTTGCGCATTGCGGTCAAGGCATCCGCTTCGAGCCGCTTGTCCTGGGCCGGCGTATTTTCTTTGGCCTTGGTGACCTGAGAAGCCAACGGCGGGTCGATCGCGTGGAATTGACAGATTCCGACTAGTTTGGCTTTTTGTTCCTCGGTAATCGATTTGTACCTAGGCCAGGCGGAGTAGTTTACAATCGGCCATGTATTAGGGCGGGAAATGTCGACTGTTCGTGCGGAGTCTTCGTCGGACCATCGATGAGCGGCATCGATCAAGTATTGCGTTAGATCCCGATCGGCGACGCCTAGCGTACCGCCAAAAGCCAATCGATGCCCATCGCTTAACAGTCGCATGGCCAACCGTACCATCAACTCTTCGACATGTTCCATGCCGATGCCGTAGACCGCGAGCTCTCTATCATCGCCACCAAGTGATAATCCTACCAAAAGACCTTGTTGGGAATCTGCCATTACATTGCCTCCTCAAAACTGATCAATTGTGTCGCTTGGGAAAAAGACTTGATTGCCGGTTGAAGCTCCGATACCTCGGCTACCGTCAGTCCATATCCTGGATAAACGATCCGAAGAATGTCAGCCGAACCACCCTTGGGCGATTCCTCCATTTGCTGCCGAACCTTCAGGAGAGTCCATGGATCGGGAACCCAGGTCAAGTAGCATGTTGATTTTCGCTGCTCGTCGCATTTGGCAAGTTCGACGGCTACTTTTTGATGCGAAAGTCCGAGCATCACTTCAAGTGCCAGTCTATCAACGATCTGTTCGGTCGTGTTCTTGGGGTCAAGATAATCCCAGCCAATACGTGGCACACCTTCCAGCATTGGAATCGCTTTTGACCATTGATTGCCAGGACAGTGAACTGCGACGACAGGTTGCACGGTCCAAATATGGGCAGAGTCCCCTCGAGCGGAAAGCTGACGCGGTGATCGAGCCAAGGTGGCTTCTCGTCGACACCAAGGGCGAGTTGGATACGCATCCGTAACGGTCGCAATCATGGCAGCGGTGCCATTCTTTGCCGCTTGAATCATCGGCGAATTCCATTCGCCGCCATGTGGCAGGTCATTGGCGTCATACCAAGCTTGCATCTGTCCAAAGCTTCGAACCGAATCGCGAATCGACTCAGCGATCTGCCTGCCGTCGTGTTTAGCATGGCTTAAGAAGACATCAAGCGGAGGAGGCTGATCGGATCCATTACTACGAAAGGCTCTTGCAGTAGCCTCCGTTACCGCGCGCCGTAGGACCGGTACCATTTGCTCTTCCGTCAAATCAAGCAACCGAATGGGATTGAAACCCTCATAGACATCTCCCATCCTGTAGAAGCTCTCGTGCATCGCAACGGGTAGAAGAACGGTGCGCGATCCCTCGCCAATATTCTTACGTTTGCGTCGCACACTTTTGGCAAGTTCTACGCAAGCCTTTCGCCAATGAATGTCGGCAACCAGGGTGTGGTCAACCAGCAGTACCACAACATTGAGATCAGCTCGTTCAAATTCAATCGCGGGTTGCAGCCGATCGTTGTCCAATTGTCGTCGGAAATAGACGGGTAAACCAGCTCCACTTTGGTCACCAGTCAGATACCCCAATCGAAACCAATCATAAAGACTCCGCGAGAGCATTCCAGCCGTTTTACAGCTCGTGTGATGGACAAAATAAATTGTGACCGGCGATTTCATAGGAGTTGCTCATGATCGTCTGGAACGAATCTTGACTCCACTCAAGAATACTTATTTTGCGAATGCATCCGGACTGCGATTCCTCAGGTATCGCGTGTTGCCTAATAACTTTGTTGACTCTCAACATCCCGAGTAGCTATGCAGAAGCGCATAGCTGACGCGATTGTCGCAGATATCGAGCCATTCTGCTCAAACAACGACGTTTGCCAGCAACGCTCTTCGATGCCTTAAGCTTCTTTGCATACTTTGAACTTAACGCACGCTTCCGAGCAGCTTTGTGACAGTCTTTTGGCATAATGTGTCGCTTTTGTTGCTAGTTGATGGACTCGACCGTTCGCAAATTTCAAGCTAAATAGCATAGCAAAGTGATCTCGAAGCAGTCAAGCATTTTCCTGGAAAATTTCTTGCTGACCACCCCCAAGTATCCACTCGAACTACCGCCTGAAGACAAGCCAGCTCGTGACATTATCGAGGCTCTCGTCCGTTCGATCCATGATTTCGCCGAGAGATAGAAACTGTTGTGTCTGGCGACATTTTTAATTCCCTCGAAGCTCTTGACCATATCGGTCAAGGAAATGAATTCGCCCAGATCATTTGGTACCACAGTAAACGGACTGCCTTTCACCGTAATAATTGCGGACGTTTCCTTCTTCTTACTCATCGCTCTTCCCTCCTTTTCGATTCGTCGTTTGCGATCGCCAAGCATACTCCGCTTTGGCTTGTCCTTGCTGCTCGAATTCGACAATGTGCTGGCCTATCTGCCACTACGATTGCAGCAAATGGGAATTCACCGCCTGAATCGCTCGCCCACGACCCTGGGTAAGTGTCGAGCCGATCTGATTCAGCAAGCGGTCGTAACCGTCATTGGAAGTCACTGCCATGAGAATCGCATCCTCTCTAAGTGCCGTCGCACCTTAGATTCCATCGCGTCGGCGTGCTCGGCTAGCACCGGCAGTGGCTTGTCGTTTCGCTCCGCAAGCTCCTTCACGCGCTGCGTCAGCGTCTGGCTGATCCGATCCATCTCGCCGTGAATGTCGTTGTCGATCGTCGTTAGCCACTTGTCATCGACCACTAGTGACTCTTGACCTCCGCTTCGAATAACTTGGCATACTGGGCCAGCGCCTTGGCATCGAGCGCCGACTCTAGGTCCTTGACTTGCTTCTTGAGCTCACCCTCTTTGGTGTTGAGATCGAGCCACTCGGTGAGAATCGCAGACATCGCCACGTCTCCATAGGCATAAAAAATGAACTAAATCAACGCCTCCTTGTTTACCTATTCCCGATCCGACAACCGAACTAAACGAGCCCCGCGGAGATTTCTTCAGATCCTTCCAAAAGGTAAGCCTCCAGGCACCTTGGGTAGATCTATAGAAGGTCAGGCTTGTTGATAGGCCCAAGGCCTGTTAGAGGCTCTAAATAGATGCTGCGGTTCTTAGCTCTGCGGGGCCAGCATTGTGGCGGCAAGCGATCCGCCACAGACGCACGTCGCCCATGATCTTTGAAGTTGCGCTATTCGCATGCTTCGGAGTTTTAATCGATGTTCGTCCTGGCTTTTCGTACTCGTACTCAGTGAAGCGGTACTCAGTGAAAAGGTACTCGTACTCGAAGTTACTGCACCGAGTACGACAAAAGCCAAAACATCGCAACTTCAAAACCCATTTAGGGGCTCTGTCTACCAAGCAGCTATTCACCCTTCAAAATCTTCTCGATCCATTCGACAAAACCGCCTGAATACGTGAAAATGTTATTCACATCCATGCGATTTATGTACCGGAAGCAACCTTGCAAACGTTCCTCCAATAAGTTTTGGTCCGTGTAGTCGATGTAGAAAATCGACTTGCCATGAACATCTCGGAGGTCCTCCGCAAATTGCCTGATCAGAAACCGAAGTAGTGCGTCTTCTTCGGAAAGGCTATATCCAACGATTACCAGCACGTCGCTTTCTTGGAGCAACCTAACAGCTTTCGGGAAAATCGAGGAAAAATAGGGATTGATGTAATTCTGCTCCTTCGATGGCATCATGATCTCTGGCGCGTTGGCCCGAACTTGCTCGAAAGATCGCTTTCGATAGTCGATGTCATAGCCATTAGTGCCGGGCACGATCTCGAACCCCCCATTGATCTTGATCAATGAATTGACCGACCATCGGTCTTGTACGACATTGTTGTTTCTTTTGCCATTGATCAGAGCCGGTGTGATCCCACGGTAGGTATTCCTCAGCGCACCCCGCTCTCCGACGTTATCAAGAATGGTCTCGATGACATAGTCGTAATTCGTCGACAGGAACTGCGTATGTACACCGCGACCAGCGCCATTCTGCTGGGATTGGTGGCCACTCATCCTCCTCAAGGAATGCTTTGGGAAAAGTAAAAAGCTCGTTCCCGGTCGGAGACGTCGAATCCCAGGTCTTGGAAAAGCCAGCACCGACAAAAAAAGCAACATTGACCAACCCAGCATTGTCTGCTGTTTGACTTGAGTGTCGCGTGACGATCTTTCGAAATGCCTGTGCTGCGTCTTGATCCGCCATAGTGAGGAGTTCCTGGTACTTCCTTGCGAGGTAATTCTATTCGAACGCAGAAATCATGTTTCAAAATAAGCTCGGCGGATTGTAGCAATCACCAGGACTATTGGAAATCCCTCTTCTCGACGGCAAGCCGGTTTCATCACACCGTTGCATCACACCGTTGCATCACACCTTAAGTGCAGCCAGTACATCACTACGACCCCAAATCTGGCGTGCTTTGTCCCGCATTGAATTTCTATCGTTCCCGTGGGATTGGCTTCCAGCCTGTCCTTTTTTTCATGACCCTGGTTCAGCAATGCTCAGGGGCACTGTCCAGTTTCTGTTGAAGACGCACAGGCTGGAAGCCTATCCCACGTGCGTGCTGTTCGTCCTAGGGGGCTCAAGAGCAGCGCGGGCAAAAGGACCAAGTCCCCTAGGATCGAACTGCTCATCATGGCGATCATCAATGTTGCGAATTGACGTGTCGGATTGAACTCAGCAAAAAGGAATGGCAACATCGAGCAGCAACTGATAAGCATCGTATGGACCATCGCCCTACCGCAATTCGAAAACGAATCGGCGATGGCTTGTTCTCGCGTGTCACCGACCTCCAGGCGGTGGCTGTACCAGTTGACAAAGTGCAGGGTATCGTTGACCGCGATTCCCATGGCAACCGAGGCAGTGAGGATCCCCGCGATATCGATCGAGTAGCCGAACCATGCCATCATGCCAAAGACGAGGGTCTCAGGAAGTATGTTCGGAACCATGATCAACAATCCGGCTCGGACTCCTCTTGCGATAAGCATCATGACCGGGGTGATCAGCAGAAACGCTGTTGAGAAGCTTGATCCTAGATCGTCCAACAGTGCCAATTGAGTGTCGTGCATCACCGGCGATAGTCCGGTGTAGATGGCATCGAAGGCCTGTTGTTCCCTCTGAATCGGTTCGACGACTTGACGTACTCGCTCGGTCAATTGTCCGTAATCGAGTTTCGATAACGCCGAGACCTTGGCCGTGATGCGCCAAGCCGTCGAGTCGGCATCCTGGGCCACTAGGTTCCGATCGATGAGTTGATCGAATTGCTTGCCTACCTCCGTTCGTAGAACCGCACGTTTCGAAACGTCCCGTATTCGTCCCCCGCTGGGCAGTTTCGGCAAAAACGTCGCGGCGCTGATGACCCCGCCGATCTCCGGGTTCCCCTTAAGCTCCTGCGTCAGGCGATCGACCCAAACGAGTTGGTCATAAGGTTCCAACGCATTGGGCTTGGGGAACTTCACCAGCACCTCGACCGATGCGATCGGACCGAGATGCTCCTCGATCCAAGCCATCGACTGCCTAGTTTCGCTTTGCTCGGGAAACATATCGTCGAATTTGGTCGACGATTTCAGATGCCAAAGCCCGTAGAAACTTACGGCTAGAAGCGCGAAGCCCAAGATGCAGATCACTCGGTGATGGGATTTGACCCAAGCGGCATAGTTCCTTGCCCACGCGGAAACCGGTGGGGAGGAATCCTGAGCGCCGAGCCTTTCGGGGGAGTCCATCTGGCTATCGCCCGATTGGATCGCTCGGTAGCGACTCTTGCACAACCAATCGGATAGTTTGGGAAAGGCTAGGAACAGGACAATTGTTGCGATGCACAGGCAGCAGGCTGAGTAGAGGCCGAAGGTTCTCACTGGGGCGAGCTGACTTGTGGCCAGCGCGATCATGCCCAACGATGTCGTCAGGGTGGCCAACGCGCTGGGCTTGAGCCCGAGCAGGATCGCGCGCGCGCCGAGGTAATCGCGGTGGGAATAGGCCACATCGCCGTAGTAGTTCATGAAGTGGACGGCAGCCGATAACGTCAACATGAAGACCAACGTAGGCAATACGATCAAAACGGCGCTGAATTGGCCTCCTGTCGATGCGACCAATGCGACTGCAATCAATTGACCCACACCGGCGATTACTAGCACGGTAATTGCCCCTCGCACGCTTCTAAGGCACAGCCATGCCAGCACCACCCCCATGATGCTCGAAGGGATCACCAGGCGTTTAAGGCTCTTCTCGGCCGCTTCATCGACCGCATAGCCTTCGTAAATACTTCCGACCATTTGCAACTGACTGCGCCCGAGGCCCTCGACACGATCGGCCGCTGCGCGGACAAGTTCGATCGAACTCTTTTGTGAAGCGATTCCTAGGGGGTTAAAGCGAATGAAGATCGCAGCCGTTCCGTCCTTGCCGATGATGGAGCCTTCGAGCCGAGCCCGAGCCGCAAGCGGGGACAGGGAAAGAGGGGGCGAGACCAATCCCTTGAAAATCTCTTCGGAGGTCTGAAGCGATTCGACGAGCGGTTCGGTCCGGGAGTCGAGGTCTTGGATGCTTTGAGCAAGTGCACTGAGACGTGGATCGGAAAGGGTCAGGTTCTCCCAGGATGCGATCAAGTACTGATCCGAGCCGAAATGGTCGATGAACCACTCGTATCGGGCGCGTTCCACCCGCCCCTCGGGGAGCCAAGCATGGGCCGAAGCAGACCCAATCTTGATGTGCGACGCAGCCCAGAGAATCACAGGCATTAGCAAGGCCAAGAGGACCAGGAACCAGAATGAGATTCGGTCTAATTGCTTTGCTCGGGAAACTTGCTCGCTTGTCGACACGAATGATGGATTCCCGAAACGAGGGGTTGAATCAAGGGGAGCGTCGACGAGGGATCAAGCGGTCGAAGAGCCCTTTTTTGGGGGCGGGTACCGTCGAGGCCGTTTCTCTGGGGTGATCGACCCGTTGGTGGGCCGTGCTGACGATCTCCTGATCCGCCAACTCACCGAGATACTTTTTACGGACCTGGGGGTCTTTGCGCACCGTGTCGGGATCTCCCTCGCAGAAGACTTTCCCTTCATCGATCACGTAGCAACGATTGACGCTTTTGAGGATCTCTTGGGCATCGTGGTCGGTGATCAAAACCGAGATGCCAGCGGCCCGCAACTGATGGATGATGGGCCTCATCGATTGGACGGTCACCGGATCGACCCCGGCGTAGGGTTCGTCGAGCATGATGATTTTAGGATTGGAGACCAAGCATCTTGCGATTTCCAATCGACGGCGTTCCCCGCCCGAGAGCGTGGCGGCCTTGGAGGTGCGGATGTGTTTGATATTGAGCAGTTCGAGCAACTCGTCGGTCCGTTTGCTGCGGTCTCGCCATGAATGGCCAAGCATCTCCAAAATCGCCGAGATGTTCTGCTCGACGGACAGCTTCTTAAAGACGCTCGGCTCTTGGGCCAAATACCCCATTCCGCCGTCGCGGGCTCGCAGGAACATCGGCCAGCGAGTCACGTCGTCTGGCCCCAAGAAAACTTTGCCATTATCGGGTTGGACCAACCCGCAGGTCATCTTGAAGGAGGTCGATTTGCCAGCGCCGTTAGGACCTAGGAGCCCAACGATTTCGCCTGCTGCAACGCGAAAGGAAACGCCTTGGACGACCTTGCGCCGCCCGAAGGTTTTCTCTAGATTTTCGACTCGTAGAACGTCCATGCTCCAGCGAATTCCTTGGGTTAGCGAATCAGGCTCATGCGTTGGAAGTTGGGGATGAATGGGATTCCGCCATAGGTCCAATAGTGGGGCCAGAAGACCATAACGGCTCGACCGATCATCAAACGGCCTGGTTGCCCGGCCTCTTGGCGGACGTTCCACATCCGAGCGTCGGAGGATGCTTGGGTGTTGTCCCCCATCGGGAAATAGTCCCCTGGACCGAGTTGGTAGATCAATCCCTCTGGCGACCAGTCGGATTGCGATGCACCCTTTGCCATACGGTAGGGTTCCTTGGTGTTCCTGACGTTGATCGGGTCGTCATAGCTGGATGAGGAGCTACCCCCGAAGGTCGTTGCGGTGTAGAAGATATCTCGGAAGACCTGGGCTTGAAGGATCTTACCACTGCCACCCTGGATGCCGATTCCCAGAGGAGCTGCATCGAGAGGATTCTCTGGGCGATGGACCGGAAGATGGCGATAGTTTTCCACGGCAGCCTGGATCGAGTATCCGCCGTCGATTCCCCAAGGGATCGATTTGCCATCGACCCACAATCGCAACGAATCGTCGACGTTGGCATAGCGGATGCGATGCGTCGAACCGGATCGTACGGGGGTTTGCGCTTCGAGCGTCGGTGCAAAGCCTTGCGTCGCTTCGAACACCGAAATGGCCTTGCCATCGTGCAACGCTCTTGCGGTCGCTTTGCCCGTGCTTAAATCGATCTGGCAGAGGAATTCGACTCCTCCCTCGACGAGCAGGAGTTCAAGAGCCTGGGTTCCTTTGGACGTAGAGATGTGCCACTGGCCTGCCAAGTCTCCTACCCAATGCGCTCCGTCGGTTTCAATCATGTCGGAGCGACCGTTTGCGGTTCGAAAGGTCTTCTGGTTGTAGGCCGTAAAGTCGGTGATGAATCGGAAGTCGCCGGAGTTTGGCGATGTCCCCGACCGGCCCGATTCTTCGAGCCGATGGGTAAACCGCAGCATGGCCGTCGAGCCTTCAGGCACATCGGAAACCTGTGCGTCCCAGCGGTACTTCGAGGAGCGATTCGTTGGCGTCGCTTGTATCTGAGTTTGCCACTTAGGGATCGATTCCTTCGAGGCGTCCTGCCATGAATCATCGAGGCTTCCTTCGCCCACGGCCGGCGAAAGATGCTCGGTGTCGGCGATGGCCTGAAGGGTCGCACCGACGACCGAAGGTGGTTTGCGAGCTATACGGAATCCGTCAGCCGATTCGTAGGTGGATATCCCGTTGGGGTATTTAGGGTTCTTGATGTAGATGTCGCCGTGCCAAATCTTGAGGGTCTCGCCTGGCAACCCTACGCAGCGTTTGATGTAGTTTAATTTGGCCTGCTCGATAAATTTAAATACGATGACTTCCCATCGCTTCGGATCGCTCAGCGCATAGGTCAGTTTGCTCACAAGGATCCGATCGCCTGAGAAGGTGGCGTGATTCTTGTTCTTCTCGATGTCCATGGATTCGCGTTTGCGGCAAAGTGGGCAGATCGTCTCGACGACCATCACCTCTTTGCGAGCTCCCGTGCTGCTGTCGAACTCTTCGCTCGCTCCACTTTGGTACTGGTAGCCGCAATGCTCGCACTGGATGTCTTTGTGGGCACCCATGAGCGTCGGAGCCATCGACCCGGTCGGGATGATGAACGCGTCGGCAACGAAGGACTTGAAGAGCAGAGCGAGGATAAAAGCGACAGCCAAGCTTTCGATTGTTTCGCGAAAGACCTGAACCGGCGGTTGGGACTCAGCCCCAGAATCAACCCCTGGTTCACTTTGGGGTTGGCTTGAAGAGGCCGAGGGATTGGATTTCGTTGAGGACAAGGCCATCGTCGAGGGAACGCTTCGGATAGATAGATTAAGGGTTATAACATCAGCAGTGGATTGGCTATTGTAGTTTTTAAGCCGGGAGCAGACTGCGCTGATTGCTGGAAATCGTTGGGGTTTGGGGCACAAAAAAAGCCTCGGGACCTTTCGGGTTCCGAGGCTTTTAAAGTTTGGATCAGTCGGATCAGTCCGATCTGAATACTACTTAGCAGCCTTGGCGAACTTGGCCTTGCCGTAAGCTTCTTCGCCGAAAAGGTTAGCAACCTTGTCGTCGTCGCTCATCTTTTCTGCTTTGCCTTTGCAGTTGTTGCAGCAGAAAGAAACCTTGGCACCCTTGAACTCAACGGTCGCGTCCTTGTTGAGTTCTCCGCCGGAGAATGGGCAAGCCTTCTGGGTCACTTGGCCAGTTGCGATCAACTGGTGATTGGCCTTGGCTGCCATGGCCTTTTTGTCTGCATCGAACTTGCCTTTGCAGTTATCGCAGCAGAAGTAGACGTTGCACTCTTTCCATTCGCTGGACTTGGCTTCCTTGGCTGCAGCGCCCGATACCATGCACTTGACCTTGGCGAAGTCGATTTTTTCAGCGTAAGCGGTAACGGCTGAGAAAGCGACCAAAGCGGCGAAAGCCGCGGCAAAAAGATTCTTCATTGTGAACTGACTCCATAAGGAATAAGCGGTGACGAAACAAAACGGGTGTGGTCATATGGTAGGGTGCGCACAATCCCGATGTCAATCTCGCAACGGTAAAAACCGGGAAATAGGCATCGTTTTTGCTTATGCCATTCTAGCCATAAGAAGTTCGTGTTGACATAGAAGTTCTTTGGGCATGGAGTGGTAGAGCTTCAAAAAGAACTGGTTTTGGCTCGTGATTTCGGCCAAGAAGTCTTCGCGGCGGAATTCCATGGCCGCATCGAATTGGTCGTGGGTAAAGCCCTCGAGTCCTTCGACGCAGAAGTCCTCCCAATCCGGGGTCCAACCGATGGGGGTTTCATGTCCTGGGATGCGTCCATGGCATCGTTTGACGATCCACTCGAGGACGCGGATATTTTGTCGGAAGCCGGGCCAAAGGAAATTGCCTTGGGCGTCTTTTCGGAACCAATTGACGTGGAAGATTCTCGGGAGACGGCGGATATGTTTTCGCATATCGAGCCAGTGGGCAAAGTAGTCCCCCATGTTGTAGCCGCAGAACGGGAGCATCGCCATCGGATCGCGGCGGACGGTTCCGACCGTACCGCTTGCGGCCGCGGTCGTCTCGGAGCCTTGGGTGGCCCCGAGGAATACGCCGTGGGTCCAGTCGAAGGCTTGGAAGATCAGGGGCATGGTTGTCGGTCGACGTCCACCGAAGACGATCGCATCGATAGGCACCCCTTCGGGGTTTTGCCATTCGGGGTCGATATTGGGGCATTGGTCGGCCGGCGCGGTGAATCGGGAGTTGGCATGGGCGGCGAGTCGACCCGATTGCGGGGTCCAGTCCTGCCCGGTCCAATCGATCAGATGGCTCGGTGGGGCCGAGAGGCCTTCCCACCACACGCCGTTTTGGTCCGTCAGAGCGACGTTGGTGAAGATCGTGTTTTTCGACAACGCGTGCATCGCGTTTGGGTTGGATTGCCAGGAGGTACCCGGCGCGACGCCGAAGAACCCGGTCTCGGGGTTGATCGCATGGAGTTTGCCTGACTTGCCAGGCCAGAGCCAAGCGATATCGTCTCCGACGAGGGTGGTTTTCCAGCCGGCCTTTTGGTAGTCCTCCGGGGGCGTGATCATCGCCAAGTTGGTTTTGCCGCAGGAGCTAGGGAAGGCCGCCGTGAGATAGGTTTTGACCCCATCGGGGCTTTCGAGTCCCATGATGAGCATATGTTCTGCCATCCAACCGTGATCTCGGGCGATGGTGCTGGCGATCCGCAATGCGACGCATTTTTTACCGAGCAGAGCATTGCCGCCGTACCCGCTCCCGAAGGACCAAACCTCGCGGGTCTCGGGGAAGTGGACGATGTACTTTTCATCGTTGCAGGGCCAAGCCGAATCGGATTGGCCTTTGGCAAGCGGAGCACCGACACTGTGCAAGCAGGGGATAAACGCTCCGTGAGCACCGAGCTTGCGGAATACTTTTTGCCCCATGTGGCACATGATCTTCATGCTGACGACGACATAGGGCGAGTCGGTCAGTTCGACTCCTACGAGTGCCAACGGACTATCGATCGGTCCCATGCAAAACGGGACGACATACATCGTCCGTCCTTGCATGGAACCTTGGAATTTGTCCCTGAGCAGCGCTTTCATTTTTTCCGGATGTCGCCAATGGTTCGTCGGACCGGCGTCGGATTCTCGAAGCGAGCAGATGAAGGTACGGTCTTCGACGCGGGCAGTATCGGAAGGATGGCTGCGGGCCAAGAACGAGTTTGGATGCAGCTTCGGGGCGAGCCGAATCAGAGTCTTGGACTCGACAAGTTGGTCCGTCAGCGCGTCCCATTCCTGATCGCTGCCATCGCACAGGACGATGCGGTCGGGTTGGCACACAACGGCCATCTTGCGGATCCACTTCTCAAGCGCGACGTTGGGGCAATCGAAGGGTAGTTTTTCAAATTCGTTGGTGTTCATGTTGGCATTCATTCTTTCAGATCGGCGGATCGGACCGTTCGGAGTCTCATGAGGAATTCTAACGGTAGCGAAAACCGGAACGCTTGAGAATGCGAGCCGCAGCAAAGCCCTGGCGGATTTCGAAAATCGGCGGATTTCAAAAACCTCTGGGGCTTACTTCTTCTCGGTTCCGGTCAACAAAGCAATCGCCCGTGGCTCACCTGTGAGCCACGGGCGCCAGCGGTTGGGCGATTTAACCAAGCCCGCCAGGACGCTGCGTTTGGGCCCGAGCAGGTGTGCGATTTCCATCG
>Ga0208085_1000072_pt1 | contig 35286 bp, 20 predicted proteins | sample LakMenEpi21Jun10_FD_150721 | JGI IMG/M metagenome (GOLD analysis project Ga0208085, IMG submission 150721) | Freshwater microbial communities from Lake Mendota, WI - 21JUN2010 deep hole epilimnion (SPAdes) | ecosystem: Environmental > Aquatic > Freshwater > Lentic | place: Lake Mendota, Madison...
ATCGACTGGCAGAACTGCGCGACGGGAGCATTGGATCGTTTGCCCTAGGCGATCCGCTCAGCCCAAATTTTAGCGGTTTTCGAGGACGGTAAGCGAGATACAGGTTAGGGCTCTGTGTGAGAGCCGGGATAAAAATCCAAGCGCGTCTTTAATCTTCCCGAACACGGCCGTCGCCATGAGCAAAAAACCGACTACGCCGTTGTACGCCTACTCTAATACGCCCATTGATCAGGCGATTTTTCAATCGCCTGAAAAAGTGTATTTGAGTCAATTAACTGATCCCAAGGCGCGTCTGGAAACCACTTAAGTCGAAGAATATCAAGTCTCTCTTTGTATCGACTTGCGATTAATTTCCAAAACACAGGCCATTTAACTGTTCTGATAATTGATAGCGCGGATTGCCGATCTGAATCTGGCATTTCCGACAGGCTCTTTAAGGTCATTTTCGCTAATGCAACCTCATCATCCTTGATTGAACTGATAAAAGCAAACGTAGTCTTTACACGAGAAACAAATTGGTCCGGATTTACCATAGATGTCACTTGCATATCCTTCAAATACTCCTGCTTCACAGGAGTGACCAAAGCGCAGTTCTCTACGTAGGCGGGGTGAACCGCTAAATCGAGATAAGCATTGACTGTCGGCTGATGAACCACGAGTGCCGTGCCGAAATTGTCTCTCGCAATTTCGTGGTACATATTTGCTTCAAACAATCGATCAAGAGTTCGTTGAATATCGAACTCGTGATGCCCGAGACACATAAGCACTCTCACTACTCTGTTCTTGTCAACATCGGTTGTGCTTACGCTTCGCAGAAGATTAATCGCATGAAGACCGCAAATCAAATTAAACTCACCGCAATCGAAGATGTTTTCAATACGAGCTTTCGCAGAATTATACTGGGTCGTACGACCAGTAAGAGCCCCATTGATAATTTCGTGAGGGACCCTATGCATATTGTACGCCCATTTCTGTCGCTTTGACGACTCTCGCCATGAGTAAAACAATGACATACTAGAAAAAAGATTATCCCAGACCTGTATCTCTCGCCTGAGATCGAAATTACAAAGGCTTTCAATCTGGTTCCCAAACAATCGGGAGGCAAATTCATACGAGTCCTCGATGAATCGGATGCACGATTCATTGCTAATACTTCGAGAAACAACAACGTCGCCATCGACTACGTCGTCGGTCACCGGAACATTAACGATTCCGCTATACTTCATTCCACTAATGGCCTTTGCCTTCCTAGACTTTATGACTTCTGAGAATTCTACAGTTCCTAGAGGTATTTCCTCGTATTCATCCCGACTAAAAGGCTGACCAAGAGAATTAAGCAGTTTGTTTAATGTCTGTGGCCACATTGGAATATAAATTCGCCATGGCATAATTCCAAATTCCGGCGCCAGCCAGTCTTTAACCAAACTAATTGCTCGCTTCTGAACATCAAGAGGGCTTTGGTCCAGGTTGTCGATTGCGATGACGATGTATCGGAAGGGAACGACCACTGAGGAGTCTTTTGATTCAATTGCCGCTCTGAAATACTGTAATGTGGATATTGTCCAACCTTCAGGATCATTTTCGGGCGTCATACCGGGAACAGCAACATCTGGCTGTATCCCCGCACTTTTGCACCTCTCCAGGATGGCCCTGGATGCCTGCCGATAGAACGAAGTTACTAAATCTCCAGGCGTATGCTTTGCCTTCGCGTTAATGATTATTGGGAGTTTCTCCTCAAATAGTTTCTTGTTAATCGAGAGCGTTGGGCAATAGCAACGAAGGTAGTAGTCAATAAAAGTTGATTTGCCGGTACCTACACCACCTACGATGAAAGCCAATCTCTTCTGATTGCTTTTTTCCCAAAAAAGGGAATCAAGATATTGCTCGTACTTGCTTGAGTCGTCTTCGCATTTGAAGTCTATGTCCACAATCCAATGTCGCGACGATATATACAACGGTGCTTGAGACTTATAGAACTTATGACCTACAGGGAAAATCGCACCGCCAAAGCACGCATCAAAAAGACCCTGGAATTCCTTGGATCTCGCGATAGGATTCTTATGTTCGTTTACGAGCGTGGCATCTTCAGGTGGTATGACGGGGCTTCGATTTGTCTCTTCTAGCTTTTTAGAAACCATGACTGCTTTGACTCCGATGCAGGATCAAATTTTGGGATTTACTGTTCTAGATCGCTCAAGATATGCGTTTTTTGCTTGTTTGTCCAGAAAATTTTTCTAGGGTTTGTATCAAGGTACAATAGCCTCTCTCTGTAGATGCTTGGAATTTCCGCGGCCGAATCGGCGCGGGTGAGATTCCAATTCGATGAAATGGCGAAAAAATCGCATACGTCCCCATAAATCCCTGTGCTTTCCCATAGAACAATTCCGTGTCGCGTCTACCACATTTGAAAGAGGATCCATTGGGATTATCTGCTAACGCCGGCGTTCGGGCGTTTCTCGTCAAACCGCCAGGATACATCGCATTGTTTATAGAGGCAGGTAGCATCGAATCGATCGCGTGAGACTCTCAGGTCAATCGCGTGGCAAAACCATCCCAGTAATGGAGTCAGGGTTTTCCCTTTATTTTAGCGAAACCGGAGCATAAGCGTACAAGAGACTCAACGAGATTTTCAGCAACCGCCGCCTGCAGGATGGATCTTTGGAGGCTGATTGCCCTGACGCAGTTCGTCACCCACACAACTCCGTGCTGCTTGCACAACGGCCGTATTGGCCTTATCGCGACGCTCTTGCTTGCGGAACTCTCGCACTGCCTGACGGATGCGCTGCGGTCCACCGATCGGGTAGCAACTCCTCGGTCCTGGCCGTCCCTCGGAGCATGTGCGTTATGACACTCTCTAAGTACCTCCCTACATCGAGATCCATCCTCAGCGCGCTGGCTACAAGCGACATCAAGCTCGCATTCCGCACCCTTGCGCGCAGAGATCTAATGAATAACCAGTTAATGCGCCCTACCGCATGACTTCTGTCGCTTGCATCGTGGCCTTAACTGGAGTCGCAGGACTTCCGTTGCTTGCTGCGTGCTCACCGAAATCTTGCGAGTCGAGCTACATGCATCGTGATCATTGGATACCTGCGGATGATTGCGCCAAAGTTTTCTGGCTGTTTGGCTGTTCCCTCACGCCTACCGCCTCAGGCCTCTCGCCTGCTTCGGGGAGTTTGATCTCGATCGAGTCCGTGGTGGGCTCAGAGGCCAGCACACGCAAAAAGACGATGGTTTGGGGCTTAGCAGCGATTTTACGTTTCCACTGGTAGTAAGGGGTCGGCGAGCATCCGATCGACTGGCAGAACTGCGCGACTGGAGCATGGGATCAATCGCCCTAGGCGATCCGTTCGGCCCAAATCTGGTCAGTCATCGGGGACGCGAAGCGAGACATAGGTAGCGACTCCTTAAGCGAGTTGAGATCGAAATCAGGACGCACCTTGAATCTACCCGCAAGCAGGCCCTCCAGTCAGAAAAAACCCTTTAGTACGATCTACGCTTACCCACAAGAACCAACGTACCGCGCCCGCCAAGTTGTACCCTTCGTGGGTCAACAGTTTGGCTGTGCCTTCGATGAATTCTGCATCGAAGGTCCCGTGGAATTTCTTTTCATTGGTTGAGAATGAGCATCCTTCGGCTTGAGTTGAAGGTTCGCCGCCGGTGTCCGCCAGTCCTACGCCATCCTCCCCCGTTTCTGGTTTTGTAAAAATTCCCCCACCCGCACCCCAAAACCCTTGGCGTTTCTCTTAAAATAGCCCCCAACAATTCACCCCTAGCAGTCACACACCCGACGCCTACGCCAAATGACCACCTGGGTTTTCTCCAAAGTCCCCGCAGACGCCGTTCGACGCGATCCCAACGAAACAGAACTGTTCAAAACCGAACAATCCGGGGAAGGTGAATACTCAGGCACCGACGCACTGGTCCGCGAAACGATCCAAAACTCCCTCGACGCGAAGAACGGATCCGAACCGGTTCGAATCCGATTCGCGCTGTACTCAAACAGCGACCTGCCAGCAAACCATCGACTGTCCACCTACTTTGCCCGCCTCGAACCAGCACTCGAATTTCGACAAATCGAATTCGACCTAACCGGTGTCCCCAATCTCAACAACGGGTTCATGGTCTGCGAAGATTTCGGGACCACCGGTCTGTCCGGGGACCCTTACCTCGTGAAAGATCCAGACAAAGGCTCGACGGACAAACAGGATTTTTACTGGTTCTGGCGCAACATCGGTCGCAGCGGAAAAACAGGTGTCGATCTGGGTCGATGGGGCCTGGGTAAAACGGTCTACCGTGCCGCTAGCCGCGTCGGTTGCATGTTCGGTTTGACTGTACGCAAATCCGATGGCAAAGAACTGCTCATGGGCCAAGCGGTCCTCAAAATCCATAACTATCAGGCCAAAGAGCACGCCCCAGAAGGCTTCTGGTGTTCGGGTTGCAACAACACCGGAACTCCTCTTCCTATCGAGTCAAACGACGAACTACAACGCTTTCGCTCCGAATGGAAACTCTCTAGAGAATCCGAACCCGGACTATCGGTCGTGATCCCTTATGTCGCTGAGGAGCTCAAGGCCGAAAGTATCCTGCGTTTGGCCGTGGTCAATTTCTTTGTTCCGATCATCCAAGGCCATCTGGTCATCGAAGTCTCCGGCCCATCAAAACTTGGGAAACGCGACGAGTACCGCGTCGATCGAGATTCCATCGATTCGGTCTGTGAGAAACTGACTTGGAACGGCAAAGTCAGCGTCAAGCTTTCTGCGGCACCTCCGATCGAGTTCACCCGAGGATGTCTTAAGGAACTCCCCTCAGCTCAGGAAACGCTTGTCTTGGGCGAAACAAAGGTCCCCACGCTGGACGATTCGAGCTTTACCCCGGAGCTACTGGTTGCCTTGAGACGTAAGTACGCCGCAGGAGAAATCGTCGCCGTGAAAGTCCGTGCTTATTTGCCTCGGAAAAAAGGGAGCCCCGCCATCGGCGAACTGACCGCGTTTGTACAACGCACCGGGGACTCGCAGCGCCACGAAAGCTACTACGTGCGCGAAGGCATGACGATCACCAAGCTCAACACCAAACGGGGTGTGAACGGTGTGCAAGGATTAGTCATCGTCAAGCCGGGCGACTTGGCCTCGTTGTTGGGGGACACCGAAGGCCCAGCGCACACAACCTGGGATACGTCCAACGACGAACGCCCGAATCAGACTTGGAAAACCTGGAAAGGCCGAGTCGCTTTCTTTAGCAACATCCTCGATGCGCTGAACGAAGTCCTGTCTCCCAAGTCCACCGTACCGGATTTTGAGTTGCTCAGCGATTTCTTTTCAATCGATCAAACCGATTCACTGCAAATGAATCGACGGCCTAAAAAATCAGGAGAGCCCATCAAACCCAAGCCGACACCTCCTGCTCCCACGCCCAAGTGGTATCGATTATCCGGACGCCCAGGTGGCTTCTCGATCGCCGATTCCAGCAATCCGCCGACACAGGTCGGAAGTACCCTTCGCGTCTCTGTCGCCTACGACTTACCCAGCGGCAATCCGCTTAAGGCCTGGTGCAAATTCGACTTCGATTTCAAAGCCAAAGACGGACCGATCGAGTTCAAGGGGAGTGGTGTCGAGGTAAAAGCGACCACAGGCAATGTTTTGGAAATCAAAGTGACCGAACCGGACTTTCACCTAACCGCGATCGGTTTTGACGTCCATCGCGATTTGTTCGTAAGGATCGATGAAACCGACAGCGACCAAGATCACGATGCAGAGAAAGGGGACGACGAATGATCAAGCGAATCAATTCACTCGGCAGGAAGAGAATTTCGTCAAGCCAAGTGGCGATTGCCGTTCGCGATGGCGATCCGCGCCGATTCTCGGCAACGATTGAGTTGCCCGAGAACGATTGGCCTGGGGATGCCATTGTTGTGATGGAGGCGATGTGTGCAGGCTCGTCGAACGTCAAGCGGATCGACTGTGGCACGGTCAATCGATTGGATGTACCCCAGGACACTCTACTCGATGGGATCACCGGCAAGAATGTGTTCTTTTCGCTTAAGGTGATCGATCGATCCGAGAAGATTGGCCGAATCCTAGGGGTCGCAGACAACCTTAGGCCCATCCAAACCGGCAAGCAGACCGAAGCGGGCCGACGGGGGATTTTGCCCGTCGAAGCCGTATCGCTAGGCCAACGGCTTTGGAGATTGGAGTTTCGCGAGCATGATGTTTTTCTGTTGGTCAATCAAGACGTACCCGGGTTATCCGAGCGGATGCGATCGGATCCAATGATCTATTCGCTGGTTTATCCTGAGGTGATTCGCAGGGTCTTGTCCAAAGCGATCGATGAGAACGTCGACTTGGACGAGGACGACGACCGTTGGCAGACATTGTGGCTCAAGTTCGGGCGCAATCTCCATCCAGCACGGGAGAATCCGCCCAGTGCTCAGGAGGACGAAGACGCCGAGGAGTGGATCGACCAAGTCGTCGACGGTTTCTGTCAGATGCATGGATTGAGGGACAGGTTTGCCAGCGCGCTGAAGGGGAGTGGTTCCGATGAGTAAGACGCCGGTAAGGCGCTTCAATGCCGATGGCATCGAGGCGTTTCGACGTGAGTTGGCAGAGTGCCGAACCGCCCCGACTCGGGACATTCCACTGGAGATGCTCAACGATCCGAAGTTGACCGAATCGGTATTGCCTGCAGTGGAGATCGAGCCACGGGGGTTCAAGACCAAGGAGGATGCGGCGGTCTATTTCCATGAGATATTTGCGGGGATTCCCAAGCAGCCGTTGTTGGAGGATGCCGGGTTATGGACATGGCTAAGCCTATATTACTTCGACATTGTCTGTCCGAAGCAATCTGGGATTCGCAAGGTTCGCAACGATTATACGTATGTGTATGAGGCCAAGAGCATAAGGCATTTCTATCGGCATTTGCTGTTTGTGTCTTGGCGAACGTTGGACATTGCCCCGACGCACAATCGATTGTTGCTCAGCACGAAAATTTCGTCGTTGGATAAATTTTCTACGGACGTGATAAAGCGGCTATATTTAACGCGGATCCCATGCTTCTTCGAGGTGCTCGACAGGCTATACTGGGACGAAAAGCGAGGCCGATCTCGGCCTGGAGTAACCAATTTCTCCAAGGTTACCGCAGGCAACTTGGCCCATCGCTTACCGATTCGGATTCGGCAATTGGAGAAGACCTACGATTTGCATTCGCTGACTGCCGATCAACTGCTCTTGCTGCTCGGAGAAGAGTTTCAGTTCGATGCCGACACGACGATGCAGTTGAAGCTGTCGTTCGGGCAGGAGTGATCGTACTGGCGCGTTCATTGTGATCGTAGAGCGGTCAACTCCGTTTCTCTGCGCCGTGCAGCTTGCAAATTGAGCTTAGAAGGGGCAACGCTATGGCCATCCCGAGTACCTGATTCCGGAGGGATCGAAGCAATTAGCCTAGCCTGCGACGCAATCTTCTTCCAACCGCTCGACCGCTAGTCCGAACACTAATATTCGCTAATGACAAACCTCGACAACCGCTTGGCCCCCCTTCGCCCCTGGGCTTTGGCGGGGGAGAAAGGGGCGGGGGGCTGAGGGGGCCGACCGCGCGTAAGGCTGTTTGGCTGTTTGGCTGTTTGGCTTTAGCCCGGCGGGCGGCACTTCTCTGCCATTAGTGCGTAAGCCACCGGACTGCGTTTTTCCCATCGGATTAATGATTGTCGATTGATGATTGTTGATTGTTGAAGTGGAAGAAGTTGGGCGTGTGATTTATTCGGTCCGTGGTTTGTCCTTCACCAATCACCAATCACCAATCACCCCGCGCGTAAGGCTGTTTGGTTTTAGCCCGGAGGGCGGCACTTCTCTGCCGGTGTGCGTAAGCCACCGGACTGCGGCCCCGCCAACACCCTTAAAAGCCCGGAGGGCGACACAAGAACTGCCGGCGTGCGTAAGCCGCCGGACTTAGGCGCACACCCAACACCTCTAAACGCCCAGAGGGCGACATATGAGGTAAGTGGTCAGTGGTAAGCGGCTGTTCCTTTACGCCTATCGCCTCAAGCCTTCTCGCCTGCTTCAGGGAGTTTGATCTCGATCGAGTCCATGGTGGGTTCGGAGGTGATGACACGCAGAAACGCGCTGGTTTGGGACTTACCAGCGAGTTTGCATTTCCACTGTTGATGGACGTCGGCAGGCCGCCGATCGACTGGCAGAACTGCGCGACGGGAGCCTTGGATCGTTCACACTAAGCGATACGTTCGGCCCAAATCTGGGCAGTCTTCTGTGACGCGAAGCGAGACATAGTTAGGGGCTCCTTAAGAGGGTCGGGATAGAAAGCAGGACACACCTTGATCTACCCGCACGCAGACCCTGCGTTTAGAAACAACCAATTAGGCCGCTGTACGCTTACCGCGTTGTCGCTCGACTGTTATGGGAATTTCAAGATTAAACGAACCGCCTCATTTTTTTTCATCGGTCGGCAGTTGCTCGTCAGCTTTGTAGCTACGAATAGCCATTCTCCATAGATCCGAACCGTAGACTGAACGAACAACCTCCATTCTCATCACATCAGTCGTTCCATCGGCGATTCGCAGTCCCATGAGATCCCGAACTCGATCCCCAAGATCGACTTGGCTACTGTAGCCGAGTGCTCCATGAGCCCGCATTGCTGCGTCAGAAGCGACCAACGCGATTTCGACTCCTTCGGCCTTTATCCCATTGACCAGTGGTGAAGCCGCATCGTAACTCCCATTGTCAATAAGTTCGGCAGCCTTACGTGCTAAAGCCATCGCCATTTGGAGCTTGGTAGTGTTTTCGCCTAGGGGTTGCTGCAAGTGAGTAAAGCGACCGATAGGACCACCATAAGCATGGCGCTCTTGAATTCGTTTGGCCATTTGATCGAGCGCTGCCTCCCCGCATCCGATGGCGGCCGCTGCCTGCATCAGTCGCCAGTACACAAAATGCTCGTTGAAGATTTCTCCACCGTCGCCGTCTTCACCAAGGACGTACTCAGATCCAACGAACATATCGTTGAATTTCAGGCCGCCGAATGAATTTCCAGTCAGACCGTGAGCAAACTCATCTACGATCTGCAACCCAGGGTGGTCAATTGGCAGCAAGAAGGCGGTTCGTGCGCCAGGATTACCGTTTGACGCGAGGGTATACAGCACAACGTGGGTTGCCTGCCGTAATCGAGCGTTCCAGAGCTTTTGTCCGCTTAAAGCGTATCCCTCTCCGACTTTGGTGGCTCGACTTTCCATAGCCTTCATGTCGCTGCCAGCCTCTGGCTCTGTGATGGCAACCGCAACATACGCTTTGCCAGCGACGATGTCATTCAAGACGCGTTTTGCGTATGCAGAGTTCGACTTCGCCAAAGGTCGGCCATGAGCGGCTCCGACAACATCACGAAGGTTGAGATTGTGTTTGCCTCCGTGTCGGAAGATTTCAAGCATGTCTACAGTTGACCAGCCGCTTCCGCCGACTTCTATTGGTAGATCCAAACCAGGCAATCCAAACGCTGCACCATGCTGACGCCAAGCAGTTGGGTTAGTAAGATCGCCCTGTTCACGAAGCAGAGTTGCCAACTGATCAATCTGCTCTTTGATTCGGTTGACTGACACATCCTCTTTTTTGGCATCCCCCGGCTGTTTGTTGATCAACCGAATCGTGAAGATCGTGTTCAGCTCGTACGTCTGATTGGATTTGTCCAATCCAGCAGGGCTATGAAAGAACACCTGTCTCTTCGGCTCAGACGATTCACCACGATACTCGACGATGAACGTGTAGTCTTTGGTGGGCTTATCCGGATTAACGAACGATATCTGACAGCCATCGCTCTTTTGAAGTAATACAAAATGACGCCCACGGATGGTACCGCTGGCTGTCCTGACGGTGTAGGCAAGAATCTTCATCTGACCTGCAACTACGGAAAGGTCTGGACCATCGGCTGGCGACCAAACTGTGCCAGAATTCTCGTAGGTACTTGTCGGAGCAGAAACGGTTGTAATGGCCACCGGCACTTCGTTGAGGCCCTGACATAGGAATACAAGCAGCTCAACAAACCGCTTGTTACTAATTAGCCCCTCTTTCAACTCTGGCTTTTCTTTGAAAATTCGAAGCGCGGTTCGATGAGGATGCAGATCCAAGGGAAGGCCAATCATTGATCGCAAGGCCTGCTCGGCAATTAAGCCAGCAGCGATTGGGCAAGCACCGCCACCATCCTTGTGAATCAGTTGATCGAGTTCAGCCTGAGAAACAAGCAGTGGCTTGTGATCGCTATGATTAGCTTGCAATAGGTCTAACGATGCTTCTGGCAAAAGTAGAGGCTTTGATTGCGTAGTCTCCCTGGCGTTTTCTTGCCCGACTGCAAGGGGCTGGAACGCCAACAGGGAAATGCACGTTAGGATCGTAGATCGTTTGAGCACTTTAAAGTTCTCCTTGTCAAAAAGTTCGTTCATTGCGGGTCGGACAGGTGGCATAGAACACGCGTTATTGGTTGAGTCGCTAAGGCGATATAATTTCCGTTCACGCACGCGCTGCAAAGCTTGGGTCCATGTCATTTGCTTCCATCCAGTGATTCGACAGTAGAAGTGGTCCACTTCGCCTCTAAGGCGGCAAGCGATTCCTTCCATGTTGTTTCGATGCGATTACGGTTTAACTTGTAGAGCCACGTGGGGATCGTCGGACTTCCGACAAGCTCAAAATCATATTCGAGCGATGCTCGACAGACCTCTTCTTTCGTTACTTGATTTGATTCGATCAAAGTTGAAACGGTATTTTCCGCTGATCGCCATGCGAAGAATGACTTGGCAGTAAACTCGAACAACCTAAGAACAACCATCGCACAAACGATCGAACATAAAGCCTGAGTTAACCTGTCTCTTACAGCAGCCGCCGGCGGAGAGTCAAAGAGAAGAACCATCGCGACAAAGACAGCGATCAGGACGCTAAGCAGGCAGATGAGTCCCGATACAAAGAGAATCTTCTGTAGCTGCGCCGTGAATAGTGCGCTGCACGCATAGGTCTCATGATTCCTCTGTGGGCCGGGTTGACGTGTAGCAGCGTAATACTCATCTAGAGATTGGGCCGGCAGTCTCGCCGCGAGCCAACTTGATAGCCAAGGGACACGACGCAAGACACGCACTCGCTCAGCAGGTCCAAGATCGCGTCCGTTGATGTATGCACTCAACGCTTCCCGTCTCCACGGTCGCGCAAGCCCAGCATCGTGGTCAGCCCACAATCTAAGAACCACTGGCACAGCCGCGAAGGCGAGCAGCACTAACGCGCTCTGCCCGCTGTTTTTGAAGTAATCGAACAACAGTAACCCTGAGGCGACCACGGCTGTTATTTCAATGATAAGTGCTAACGACCTTTTCATCTTCGCAGATTCGCTTGCCCCACGGAAGGCACGGTGGACTAGTTCCGCGTTAGGCAGCTTTTGTTCTGTGCTAGAAGCTGTCATCGAATACGGCCTCCCAACAAGCGATTGCTTTGTCTTCGTCGCCTTGATTCTCGAAAGAGAGTGCAAGGCTTGAGAGCATTGATGCGGATTCGACTTTTCGCTTTTCGTCATGCGTAACGTACCCATCCTCAACCATAGGCGCTTGCCGTATTCGTGGTTGAAGGTCGCCAATCTGCAACGCACTTGAGACAGCCTGAAAACCGAGCGCGACGGCCTCCGAAATCCGTGTAACTGTCTCGCCGCGAGCATTGCGAGTTTCGAGGTCTCTTGAGATCGCCAGCTCAATGTAGTACGACGAAATCTTGGAGCTGAGCTGCGTCTTGTTCCAATACTTGACCAGCTTCACTGATGGACGATGGCACTTATCGTTGTTCGCTTGAAGTTTGGTTGACACTACCTTGTCTAATTTTGGATTGGTCGAGATCCAGCCGCCAGTACCATCTGGGATAACGTAAATATCCGGTTCCATCCCGTACGAATCGAATAAGGAAAAACAGGGGACGATATCAAACCCCAGTCCATCGCTCTCGTTGCTTGAGTCGATCGAGAACTGCGTATTGATTGCTTGTCCGTCGATTGCTACTTTCGTATTCGGATACCTGCGTTCTAGGACCGCTTTGAATCCGGAGAGTAGCTTTGCGGAGGAAATGGTTCCGTCTGGCTTTGTCCAGCGCGATACGTTGTCGCTATACAGTGGATTGAGAAGCGTGCTGTTGTCAGTTCGGACATGAAAACGACTTCGCTGACCATGCTCCGTGTAATAGAGCCCGCTGCCGTCGATCGGGAAGAAGACATCGATGTCATCCAATGGCCAGACCTTTACATGTCGGTCAAACGAGCCACCTAAGAAATCAGAATCCGCTAACTGAAGGATTCCCGGGAAACCTGAATCACGACCGATTTCGCCGCGAAGCAAATCCCTGAGGCTAGTTTGGCTGCGGCTAGATCGCGAACGCACACCGGGTCCGATGTTGATTTGGCTGTCGAGCAGTGTTTTAAAACGCCCGTTGACGGCTGATCTGGTTTTGGCCTGCTTGCTTTGGCCAGCCAAAAATTGGGTTAGTAACTGCTCGATTTCTGACATATTCACTCCCTTCCCGGGGTTCCCCGGCAAAATCCTAGGTCTCCAAAAGCAGCCCCCCCGAACGTGGATGAAGGGCGCAACGTCGTAACCATAGCCGTGTCCCACATACCTGTCAAATAATCCTTCCGTGCATGCCGGCCAGTTTGCCGGCAAACTGGACGTCTGGTCGAAACCTGCTACAATAGACCCGAGTTCCAGCTTTCTTGGTGATCCACAGTAGAAGCGACCCGGGATATGAATGCAATTTCAGAGTTTTTCGGCCTAAAAGATGGGATGAGCGGGCCCCATACAAGCCGAACCATGATGAGCGATGAGCTCGGGGGACTCCTTGCGCATTTCAATCAGCCCGATTCTGTCCAAACGCTGGCCGATTACGAACATGCAATCGTTGACGACAACATCCTGACAAAGCCCACGCAGGCTACTCGAAAAGCCAGCCTGCGGTTCCTGCGCGAGCTCTATAGCCTCGACCAATCTGTGCCGCTATTCAGAGCTCTTCGCAAACTTTGGAAACTCGATGAAAGCTCACAACCGCTCCTCGCCATCCTTTCTGCCTATGGTCGCGATCCGACGCTTCGTGCTGCGGCCCCCGTAATTCTCAGCACTCCTGTCGAGTCGGAGGTCAGCCGTACCCAGCTCACGCGGGCCATTAAAGAATTCTGTGACGATACAATGGCAGACTCAACTATTGATAAAATTGTGCGAAATGCGGGCTCTACCTTTACCCAGAGTGGACACTTAGTTGGCCGAGTTCGAAAAGTGAGACAGCTCGTTAAACCAACACCTACATCAATCACTTTCGCGCTGCTGCTTACGTTTGCAGCTGGCGCAAGGGGAAAGCGATTGTTGTCCAGCGATTTTGTTCGGCTGATCGATGCTGACGAAGATACTGCAAGAGCACGGGCGATTGAAGCATGCAAGCTTGGTTTGATTTCGCTTCGGGAGAATAGCACAGCCTTTGATATTGGCTTTACTCCTTTGATTGGCGAACGCGACTGGAGGCATTTGAATGAGTAGGCTCAACGACCTAGCCAATAACTATGAAAAGCACATCAGTGCGCCGTGGCAGCGCAATCTAGCCGGCGCGCAGCGTTCGATCTTTGTTGTGTATCCGCAAGAGGATGAAAGGCGCATCCGTGCAAAGATCGTCGAATTCGAAGCTCGAACTCGAAATGCTGGTCACGATTGGCAGCTTGTCGACTTGACCGATATGTTTCCAAATTGGATGGCCAGCGAATTGTATCGCGAAAGCTACTTCGAAGATCCATCCGACCTCAAGCTGAAGCTCGATACCACGTTCATGGAGTATGTGTCGCAACACCTTCGAGGCGTACTAGCCAACGACCAAGCGTCTGAACAATCGGTGGTCGCGGTGATCGGTGGCGCATCGCTCTATGGCTTTCTGCACATCTCAGAATTAATCGACAAAGTGGCCAGCGATATCCGTGGACGCTTGGTCTTCTTTTTCCCAGGTCATTTCGAGCAAGGCACCTACAGCCTACTCGGCGCGCGATCTGGTTGGAATTACCTGGCAACACCGATCACCCATCGGTCGGGAGAATAAGCAATGAAGAACCGTGAACTGTTTTTGAGAGACCCCATCTCATCAGCGTTGATGAATAACGGCCAGGCCCGCATTAACGATGGCCAGACCGATCAAGAGCTCCTCACACTTAAAGAGGAATTGACGAACTTCGTCTGCGAAGGCCAGTACGAAGACGGTGCGATTCGCATTCTCGAGTCTTACATTCGACACTTTGGCGGGACCAGCCAACCAGCGGCATGGGTAAGCGGCTTCTTCGGTAGCGGTAAATCGCACCTGCTAAAAATGCTTTGTCACCTTTGGGTCGACACGGAGTTCCCGGACGGCTCACGGGCACGATCGCTGCCACGCGACTTGCCCGAGGCGTTGGTAGCCAACTTGAAAGAATTGGATACGCTTGGGCGTCGCTACGGCGGACTTCACGCGGCATCAGGCACATTGCCATCTGGAGCGAACGAGAGCGTTCGTTTGACCGTCTTGGGCATGATCTTTCGTTCCAAGGGGCTTCCTGAGAAGTTTGCTCAAGCCAAGTTCTGCCTCTACCTCAAGAACAATGGGTTTTACGAAAAAGTCAAAGCTGCCGTGGAGTCGAAGGGCAAAGACTTCTTCCGCGAGTTGAACGATCTTTATGTCAGCCCGATCCTGCACGACGCTCTCGTCGAGGTCGATTCGGGCTTCGGGGATCGCAAAGCCGCACGTGCTACGATCAAGACTGAATTCGTGCAGCCGAACGACGTTTCGACCAGGGAATTCATCGAAACCATTCGAGAAGTCATCTCCGTAAATGGCCAGTTTCCATGCACGATCATCGTGCTGGACGAAGTGCAAGTATACATTGGCGAGGAACAAGATCGTGCTCGCGATGTCGTTGAAGTGGCGGAAGCGCTAAGTAAACAACTCGACTGTCGCATCGTTGTCATCGGTGCCGGCCAGAACGCGTTAAGTGCGCAAGCTCCGCACTTCCTGTGGCTAAAGGACCGCTTCACTATCCCCGTTGAACTATCCGATGCCGACGTTGAAACGGTCACGCGACGCGTGCTCCTCCAAAAGGAGCCCACGCATGTTCCGGACATTCGCAAATGCCTGGACTTACACGCTGGCGAAATCCAACGGCAGCTCTCTGGTACTCGCATCGCCAGCACCAGCAATGATCGCAACATCATTGTTGAAGATTATCCACTGTTACCGACGCGTCGTCGCTTTTGGGAGTACGTTTTTCGTGCGGTCGATCCGACGGGCACAAGCGGAATGCTGCGATCCCAATTACGAATCATTCACGACGCCTTGCAGGAGCTTGCTGAGCTACCTCTCGGCACGGTTGTTCCCGCCGACTTCATGTTCGAGCAGCTACAACCCAATCTAGTTCAGCAAGGCGTTTTGCTGCGCGAGTTGGATGAAACGATCCGCAAGCTTGATGACAACACTCCTGAGGGCAAACTCAAACGGCGTATCTGCGGGCTTATTTTCCTGGTCCGTAAGATCCCTCGCGAATCCGGCTTTGATATCGGTATTCGTGCGACACCTGAGATGTTAGCTGACCTACTGGTTAGCGACCTGCGGAACGATGGCTCCGACCTTCGCAAGCAAGTGCCATTGTTGCTTGATCAACTAGTCGAAGATGGTGTGTTGCTGAAGGATGAAACAGAATTCAACCTGCAAACAAAAGAGTACTCCGACTGGGATCGTGAGTATCGCAATCGTGTCGCCCGATTCAATGAGAAGAACGCTGAGCTTCACGCAAAGCGGGAAGCCTTGATTCGAGCGACAGCCGAGAAGGAACTCAAGAACGTTCAATTAGTCCATGAAGGAGAACGTAAAGAAAAGCGACGCTTGGAAATCTGCTTTGGTGAGGATGCTCCCAAGGTTGACGACGATACAGTTCCGGTCTGGATTCGCGACGGATACAACACCTCGGAGAAGAACGTCGTCGAAGCCGCGAGGGCTGCTGGCACTGACAGTCCCGTCGTTTTCGTTTTCCTACCGCGAGGGAATGCGGACGGACTGAAGTCGCAGATCGTAAGAAACGAAGCGGCCGCCGGAACGATTCAGTTCAAAGGTGTCCCTAGCACGCCAGAAGGCGAAGAAGCCAAGAAGGCGATGGAGACCCGAATGTCGGATGCGGCAAGTCAGCGCAACGAGATTCTCGCCGAAATCATCGATACGGCGAAGGTATTTAAAGGTGGCGGAGCCGAAGTCAATGGCATCACGATAGAACAGAAAATCGTCGACGCAGGGAACGCAGCCCTCGTCCGAATGTTCCCAGATTTCAAGGACGCCGACTACAAGAATTGGCCGGTCGTCATCACGCGAGCGAAAGCGAAAGACGACACACCTCTTCAAGCGATCAAATGGACAGACGAAGCCAAAGCACACCCCGTCTGCAAAGCGATTCTGAAGGCGATTGGCTCTGGTGCTGAAGGGCGCGATCTTCACAAGAAATTTGGTGCGCCACCCTATGGTTGGCCCCAGGATGCGGTCGACGGCGCACTTATGGCACTGCATAACGCAGGCGATGTCTCCGTTCGATACTCCGGAGAAGCTGTTTCGGCAGGCAACCTCGATCAGACCAAAATCAAGAAAGCGGAGTTCCGCCAGGTCACGCGAGTCATTACCGCTAGAGAGAAACTTGCATTGTGTGCATTGTTTCAAAGTGCTGGAGTGGTTGCGAAGAGCAGTGACGATTTGGAGGGCAAATCAAAAGACTTCATTGATGCGATGCTTGGCCTCGCATCGAACGCGGGCGGAGATGCTCCGCTTCCTCGATCGCCAGATACCCAAGGCATTGTCGACCTACGAAACCATGCTGGGAACGAACGGCTCGGCAAATTATTAGAGCAGGAATCAGAGCTTAAGACAATCGCGAAGCAGTGGCGAGAACTTGGCGAACTTGCTGAGAAGCGTCTTCCGAATTGGAAAATCCTAGATCGCATGCTTCGTCACGCATCCGATCTACCTGGCGTGGAGGAGATCCGATCTTCAGCCGATGGTGTTCGAACCAATCGTCTATTGCTCGACACTTCGGACCATGTGTCGGGACTCGTCAAGAAATGTGCAGAATTGCTGCGTGCTTCCGTCACAACGGCGCATGCAACCTTGAAGAACACCCATGACGAACAGATGTCGCTGCTGCCGAAGTCAGACGTCTGGACCAAACTGACGGCAGATCAGCAGTCTGGTGCTCTCAGCTCCAATGGGATCATCGATGTTTCGGCGATCAAGGTTGGAACCGATGATGAGCTATTGCGAACTCTGGATTCAACTCCGTTGTCTTCGTGGGGAGATAAATCGGCCGCTATTCCTGGTCGATTCTCGGCTGCCTTAGCTCACGCTGGCAAATTGCTCGAGCCCAAGTTGCAGCGAATCCAACTCTCTAGCAACGTCATCAAGACCGAAGACGAACTTAGAGCGTGGTTGCAACACCAGAGAGAAGAGCTCAGCGCTAAGTTAACGCTAGGTCCAATCGTCATTGGATAGAATTAACAATAGCCACTAAGGAAAACATAAGATGAACAACGGTAGAGAAACCAAAGACTTGTTTGATGTGTCGGTCCAGGATTTGGAACCATACGACTTTCCGGTTGAATTTCGCGATGTTTACGTCGACTTCGCGAAACGAACGAAGGACGGAAAGAAGACTCTTATAAACGCGAAAATGCAGGAACGCCATTTAGCGGTCGTCGATGTTGAACGCGAATATGCCTTCGCAATCGTAAGCCAGGACTATGAGATCGTTACGAATAAACAAGCGGTTGAACTTGCGGAAAAGTGCTTCCAGGCAGTCTTCAAGTTGACAGATTGCAAGCACATGAAGCTGTTCAATGTCACGATGCCCAGCACCCGATCGCAATGCCGTATCGATTTCTTGCACGCACAGTCACGCAGTCATTTTAATGGTCGCGATCCGTGGGCTCCATTCATACGCGTCTCTAATAGCTTTAATCGATCTCGCGCCCTCAAGTTCGACCTTGGATTCTGTCGGGGCATCTGCAAGAACGGGCTTATCTTTGGAGAGGACAGCATCGAGTTCAAGTTCTCACACTCCCGTGGCGTGTCCGATCTTGCTGCGGTGAAGTTCAACCTCAAGGGAGGCGAGTTTGCAAAGCAGGAGGCAAGGTTTGTAGAGCAGGTCAATAACCTCAGTCGGTTTCATGTGCCTCGCAAGATGATGTGGCCATTGCTAGCCAAGATCTTTGGCTTGACACCGCCCTCGGATGACGCCAAACCGAAGACTCTTGACAACTGGAAGCTCCAGAAAGTGCACACCGAGCAACTAACGAAAAGGTATTTCGATGAGCTTGAGGACACAGGCTATGCGGCCTTGAACGTGCTCACCGATTATGCCTCTCGTCCGCCTGCGGTTGCCTTTGGCCAGTCGCGAATGCATAGCCTCCAAACCATTTGTGGCGTCTGGATGAAGTCGTTCACCGAGGCCCTAAAGTCTGACAGTTTTAACTTCAAAGACTATCTCGGCGAAAACTACTACGCTCTCGTCGCTTAACTCGTATGTGCTAATTTGAAGTGATTTATCCTGCCATGGCTGCATTAAAACCCGAACTCCGCAAAGACCTGGAACGAGTCATTATCAAGGCTCGCAATTTGGTAGCTGCGGATGTGACTGATCGATTGAAAGAGCTGAAAGTCCACGAAGGGAAACGTGGAGCGTTAAGTGAGACACAAGCGAAACTGCGTGTTCGCCTGCGGGCACACGGCAAACAGATTGGCGATTTTCGCAATGCACAGTCCGAGGCCCAGCAAATCGATCGACTAGTGCAAGAGTGCGCCTACGAACAATGGCATCGTATGATCTTCGTGCGGTTCTTGGCTGAAAATGACTTCCTTATCGATCCCGAATACGGTCAGGCGGTTCCGATGGAATCTCTGGTGGAAATCGCCGAAGAATCCAAAGTAGACCCTTGGGTGCTTGGGGGGCAGTTTGCTTCGGCAGCACTCCCGGCCATCTTCAGAAAAGACGACCCTCTATTGGAGGTCAGGCTTTCTACGGAAACACAGCGTGACCTGAATGACCTACTGGGCTCGTTGCCATCAGAAGTGTTCACGGCGGATGATTCGCTTGGCTGGGTCTATCAGTTCTGGCAGAGCGAAGAGAAAGACCGCGTCAACGCATCGGGCGACAAGATCGATGGTCGTTCGATCCCTGCCGTTACGCAGCTCTTCACAGAACATTACATGGTACTGTTTCTGCTGCATAACACGCTGGGTGCTTGGCACGCTGGGAAGGTTCTTGCACAGAATCCGTCATTAGCACTCAATTCCAAAGACGAAGCAGAACTACGTCGCGCGGTCGCTCTAGAAACCGCTGGTGGATATGAGTTCGAGTATTTGCGATTTGTTCGAGAAAGCGGTCCGTCGACAGATGATGAAGTTGCACAGCAAGGCCCGTGGCGTCCGATGGGCGGCACATACGAAGGTTGGCCGAAGACGGCAGCCGAGCTTAAGGTACTCGATCCTTCTTGCGGAAGCGGACACTTCTTGGTCGCGGCGTTCGAATTACTCGTTCGTTTGCGAATGCACGAAGAGGAACTGACAGTCGATGCGGCCGTTGAAGCGGTCCTACGCGACAATCTCTTTGGCCTTGAGATCGATTCTCGCTGCACTCAAATCGCCGCGTTCAATGTCGCCATGGCGGTGTGGAAGCTAACAGGTCCCAAACCACTTCCTCCCATGCGCAACATTGCGTGCTCAGGTATTCCGCTCGGCAATAGCCGAGATGAATGGATGCAGTCGTTGAAGGTCGCACTTCCCAACTCGGACCTTGGCTTTCAATGGGCACAGCTATACGACATTTTTTCCAAGGCTGATACCCTTGGAAGTCTAATTAATCCACAACGGTTTTTTGGTTCTGGACTGATTACTGATGATCAGTTGGAGCAGATTTCTGGTGCACTTGCAACAGTCATCGTTGCTGATCGTAACGCGACGGTCGAACAACAGGAACTTGCAGCTGCAGCGCAGGGTTTGACGCGTGCCACAGAGTTGCTTTCAGGTCGCTACACGCTTGTTATTACCAATGTGCCTTATTTAGGTAGAAGTAGACAGGACGATGTGCTGAAAGAGCATCTCGAAACACAATATGCCCTAGGCAAAGCTGATTTGGCTACTGCTTTCGTGCTTCGCTGTTTGGAGTTCTGTGCTCAATCCTGTTCGGCCGCCCTTATCACGCCTCAAAACTGGCTTTTTCTTAAAACCTACATGAAGCTTCGTGAAATACTGCTTGGACAACGGAAATGGGATTTCGTAGCGAGGCTAGGTCCGGGGGCGTTTGAAACAATTGGTGGTCACGTTGTGAATGTCGCATTGTTGGGATTGAGTACCAATCAAATTCGCGATGACGAGCAAACGACAGGAATCGATGTTTCGTCCGCACATAGTGCAACAGAAAAAGCAACGAAGCTAATTGAAGAGAATATCTCGATCATTCCACAACGGGAGCAACTTAACAATCCTGACGCAAGGATCACATTCGAGGTTTTGGATTCTTCAATCCCTGAGTTATCTGTTTTTGGTGAGTGTTATCAAGGACTCAGGACAGGCGACCGTGAACGATTTGTTGCGCAGTTTTGGGAGATTGTAGACTTTCTCAATGTTTGGGAGCCCTTTTCTGCTACGAACGCGTCCGGAGATCTGCACTCGGGAATATCTGAAGCGATTAGGTGGGAACTGGGATCAGGCGATCTTTCAGATTACGCGAGAGAAACTCGCGACAAGCTACACGACATGCATGAGTCGGGGAACCGAGCGTGGGGAAGAGTCGGCATCGGTATAAACCAGATGAGCAGCCTTCGAGCAACGCCCTACTTCGGAGTGAAGTTCGATGGGAATGTGAGTGTCATCTTGCCAAAAGCCGAATCTTATGCGTCTGCGATTTGGGCATTTTGTAATTCTCCGAAGTATTTTGAAGCAGTGAGGAAGATCGATCAGAAACTGGCTGTTACAAATGCAACGCTCATCAAAGTCCCCTTCGACCTGAAGTATTGGCAAGCCATCGCGGCTGAACAGTACCCAAGTGGTCTGCCTGAACCAGAAAGCGATGATCCGACGCAATGGCTATTTCATGGTCACCCCACAGAATCGGCTGCGCCATTACAAGTCGCTGTTGCTAGGCTGCTCAGCTACCGCTGGCCTGCTGAACTCAACAGTGAGATGCGACTCAGCAAGCGAGCGCGCGACCTCGTTGCCCGTTGCAAGGAACTGGATGAATTCGTGGACAATGATGGCATTGTCTGCATACCTTCCGTTAGAGGAGAAGACTCAGCATCGGATCGATTGCTTAGCTTGCTACATGCGGCCGGAGTGAATCACAGTGAGAATCTGGAACCATGGCTACGCGACAAGTTCTTCCAGGAGCACTGTGAACTCTTTCATCAACGGCCTTTCATCTGGCACATTTGGGACGGCAAGAAAGATGGCTTCGCCGCGCTCGTCAACTATCACAGGCTTGCTGGCACACATGGAAAAAAACTGCTTGAAAGCCTCACCTACAGCTACCTTGGCGATTGGATCACTCGCCAAGAATCGGCTGTGAGAAACAACGAGTCCGGTGCGGACGATCGCTTACTGGCTGCGAAGGAACTTCAAGAGCAGCTCGAAGCCATTCTTCACGGCGAACCACCCTACGACATCTTCGTTCGTTGGAAGGCGCTTCACGAACAGCCCATCGGTTGGACGCCCGACATCAACGACGGCGTTCGCATGAACATCCGCCCCTTCATGCTGGCCGAACTCTCACGAGGTCGACGAGGTGCTGGGGTCCTACGCTTCCCACCCAAGATCAAATGGACCAAGGATCGCGGCAAAGAGCCCGAAAGACCACCAGAGGATTATCCGTGGTTCTGGGGCTGGGACGAAAAGAACGATGATCCCATCGACTTCGCCGGCGGCGACACATTCACCGGTGAACGCTGGAATGATTTGCACTATACCAATGCGTTCAAACAACGAGCTCGCGATCTCAAACAAGCATCACTTAAGGAGCCACAATAATGTCTTTATTAAAACGAGGCAGTCGTTGGTGGAAGTTTGACTTTCATACGCATACGCCCCATTCGGTGGACTCGGCGTGGCATCCCCTTGTTGGCGATGCAGATGAGCTTACACCGAGTGAGTGGCTACGAAAGTTCATGGAGGCCGGCATCGACTGTGTTGCTGTAACCGACCATAACGGTGGTGATTGGATCGACAGGTTGCGCAGCGAGTTGGAAAGACTAAACAATCTTCACGTAGGAGATAAGCCTTCCTGGCATATTCCTAATTTTACCATTTTTCCAGGCGTCGAGATTTCTGTCTTCGGCGGGTTACACATACTAGCAGTATTCTCTCCCAATGAAACGACTGCTAAAGTTAATCACCTGCTTTCCTTAGCTGGTTACGCTGGTATCAAGGGTGATCCCGAACCACGAACCAGCAAGTCGGTAATTGAAGTTGCGAAGATAATCCATGAGTTGGGCGGCATCTGCATTCCTGCCCACGTAGACCGAGCGAAGGGCTTGCTTTTGCAATCTCCGACCGGTCAGCTTGTTGAAGACACGCCCACAGTGAACCAGGTACTTCAGTGTCAATACCTGTCCGCACTTGAAGTTGTTGATTCCGCATGGGCTCCACCTCACGTGCTAATGGCTTCAAAACTGAATGTCCCGTTCGTTGTAGGTACGGACTGTCATAACTTCCGTGATACTAACAAGCCTGGCTCTCGCTTCACCTGGATCAAGATGGGAAAACCATGCTTCGAAGGATTGAAGCTGGCTCTCATCGATGGACAACCGTTGTCGGTTCAACGAAGCGATGCTGCTGTAACAAATCCCAATACAGAACCAGACCTGTTCATCGAAAGTATCTCGATATCGAATCTTTACTTGATGGGCAGAGGAAGACCGACGGAAACAGGATTCAGTCCCTGGCTAACAACGATTATCGGAGGACGGGGAACAGGTAAATCGACCATCATTGACTGCTTACGAATCGTTTTTGACCGTGTGGGCAATTTGCCGGACGCGCTTAAGGCCGATTTCGGTGATTTCAATAAGATCGCATCCGATCGCAGATCGCGGGGCGCCATGCTGGAAGACTCAACCATCGTTGTGACTCTTCGAAAAGCCAACGGCCGATTCCGGTTGACTTGGAATCGCCAAGACCCAAGAACGAAAATTGAATCGATGGAAGCTGACGGTTCGTGGCGACCATCGGACGGAATGGTTCGACAGAGATTTCCCATTCGAATCATGAGTCAAAAAGAAATCTTCGAGGTTGCCAAAGAGCCTCAGTCGCTCATTAACCTCGTCGATTCATCACCCGATTTCACGTTGAATGATTGGCGAGAGAAACGAGATTTCCTGAACGCAAAGTATAAGCGGCTGGTCGGTCAGCAACGGGAACTATTTGCCAAAACCGCTGCTACGCAAAGACTAAAAGGGGAGTATGAAGATTGTGATGGTGCCATCGCAATCTTTGAACAAGGAGCGAATCGGCAGACACTACAAGAGTTTCAGATTCATCGTCGTCAAGAGCGGATACTGGAGCAACGTGCTGAGGAGATCGACGAGGCTGCTCAGGGCGTGAAGCAAGTTGCAGATGCGGGTGCGCCCTCCGATATCGATGAAGGTCAATTTGACCCCTCTAAGCCAGAGCATCAGGTAGCACTCGAGTTTCTTCGTGAATCGCATTCTAAACAGCGGGACGTGGTTGCCTCTCTTACATCGCTCGTTGCCGAACTTGATGAGTTTAATGAGCAATGGAAACAGAGGTTGGACGCGTCAACATGGAAAACGTTTGGTGCGTCAGTACAAACTGCTTACGACACACTCGTATCGCAGTTGGCAGCAAACGGAGTGGCCAACGCGAACGCGTACGCTCCTTTGATCCAGAAACGACAGCAACTCGACAAACAGTTGAAGGAAATCGAATCGGCTGAACGTGATATTCAGCGACTTTCTGCTGAGATTGATGAAGTCCTCCGGGAGATCGTAAAACACCAGATCGACCTTTCTACTCGTCGGGAAACTTTTTTATCGAACGTGCTCGATGGAAATCCGTATGTTCGAGTCCGCGTGATGTCATTCGGTGGAAATCCGTCGCAATGCGAGGGTTCATTCCGCGATGCCATCGGACGTGCTGACGGATTCAAGTTCAAGAGCGATATCTATTCCGACGACGAATCAACCGGCCTACTATTCGACCTCTACGACAATCTTCCGGCTGAGCCGGCAGCCAGATCGGCATTTCTGGCGACGAGAATCAGTGAGCTAAAGTCTCGGCTATTGCGAGCGGCAGAGACGGGTGATGATCCTGCTTTTACACAAAGATTTACGAACTACCTACAGAAGCTCTCGCCCGACGAACTCGACAAGATTCGCCTTTGGTTCCCGGAAGATTCACTCGAAGTGGATTACAAGCGAGGCAATGACTGGGCATCCATTGAGCAGGGATCACCTGGGCAACAGACGGCCGCAATCCTGGCGTTTCTTATGTCCCATGGCCGAGAGCCGATGATTCTAGACCAGCCTGAAGATGACCTTGATAACCATCTCATCTATGACCTAGTGGTTCGACAAATTCGACAGTCGAAGCAAGAACGTCAGATAATTATCGCAACTCATAACCCAAACATTGTTGTAAATGGTGATGCCGAGATGGTCATTGCCATGGCGTCCAAATATGGGCAATGCGTCGTTAATGAACCCGTGAGTGGAGCACTTCAAGAATCAGCAGTTCGAGACGAGGTGTGCAAGGTGATGGAAGGTGGACGTGATGCCTTTTTGAAACGATACCAACGCATTGTATATCCCGGCTCACAAACTTAGAAAACGAGAATTAAATGTATCAAACAACCGAAGAATTGCTTCAAGCAATTAGACTGGGCGAAGACAGTTCGTTTGAATTGAAGGCTGTAGTCTTTAGCGGCGAGAAGGTGAAAGGACCAGGGCGAGATGAATTAGCAGAGGAACTGGCCGCGTTTGCAAACGCAAAGGGCGGGGTGCTCGTGCTGGGAGTTGATGACAAGACCAAAGACATTCTGGGCATGCCAGCACAGCGTCTTGAGGAAGTCGAAACATTAATCCGGGATGTCGCAAATGACAGTATCGACCCTCCTCTATACTTGACGATTCACCGAATCGAGCTTCCTGATGCGATGGGAAATCCAGTCGCAATCATTCGAGTCGATATCGACAGAAGCTTGTTCGTCCATGCCGCGAGGGGGAAGTATCTAATTCGCGTCGGTAGCAGTAAACGCCCAATGGCGGCCGACTATCTCGCTCGTTTGATGCAACAGCGTAGTCAAGCCAGGCTGATTCGATTTGACGAACAGGTTGTGCCCGGAACATCCATTAACACATTATCCTCGAAGCTAGTCGAGCGATACCGTTCAGAACTTTCAGATCCTGATTTGGAGACGTTCGCAAATAAACTTGCCATGGTTCGTCCTGATACTGATGGAGTGATGCGAGCAACGGTGGCAGGTGTTCTTTTCGCGACTGAGGATCCTAGAGAGTTTCTGCCCAACGCTTTTATTCAAGCTGTTAGGTATCGTGGAACTTTCGCAACCGCATTCGATGATTTAGGCAATTACCAAGGCGACGCCGAGGACATCAAGGGACCATTGGACGAACAGATTATCGGTGCCTGCAAATTTGTGTTCCGGAACATGACAGTTGCTGGCTCAAAGGACATGGGTCGTACCGATCTCCCACAGTACGACCTCACGGCAATTTTTGAGGCAATGGTCAATGCTGTGGCACACCGCGACTACTCCATGCATGGCTCGAAAATTCGTTTGCGTATGTTCGCGGACCAAATCAAGTTGCACATTCCTGGCGATTTGGCCAATTCGATGGATGTCGACGCTCTTCCAGCACGGCAGGCAACACGGAACGAAGCGATTGCCAGCTTGCTTGCAAAGACGCCGGTTCGCTTGACGCTGCGTGGATTCGAGACACCACGGCAGTTCATGATGGATCGACGCGGAGAGGGCGTGAATCAAATCCTGCTTCGTAGCGAGCGGCTTTCCGGTCGGAGACCAGTGTACGAGACGATCGGGGATGGCGAATTGGTACTGACCATCTTCGCCGCCAATCCGACTCCCCAGGCGGCAACAGAAGACCGAGGCGATGATGCGTAGCGTTTTACAAACCAATCGATTTTCCGGTATGCGCCGATTTCGACTAAATCATCTCTGGACAGGAACTTATGTAGATTGTGACCAGATGCTAGCAAAACCATTTTCGCGAACACATGGAACACGTTTTCTGCGCACAATAGGTCCTTCAACTCACGCTATCGAGGTAACATCATGCTAATCCATGAATTGCGACTTGCCGGGCTACTTTCCTTTGGTCCGGACACTCCTTCAATGAAAATGGAGCAGTTAAACATCCTGGTTGGTCCCAACGGCTCAGGTAAATCCAATTTCATCGAGGCGATTGCGTTGTTACGATCTGCCGCGACCAAGCTTACTACACCGATTCGGGAGAAAGGAGGCGGTGGAGTTGCGGAATGGATATGGAAGGGAAAGCCTAACGGAACAGCAGCGATTGAAGCGACAATAATGCTCGATGGCGAGCAAGATTTTATTAAGCATTCGATCGAATTTGCAGCAGAGTCCCAACGCTTTGTTTTGCTTGATGAAAGAATCGGTAAATACGTAATCTATCCATCGCAACCAGACGGATATTACTTCTACCGCATTCTAAGGGGCACTCCACTCTTAATGATTCAAGACAGGGGAGACGAGCGATATATGGAGTTAAAGGATGTCTCGCAAGATGAGTCCATTCTCTCCCAGCGAAGGGATCCTGAACATTATCCGCAGCTTTCTAAACTCGCTCGTGACTATGAGCGGATCAGGATTTATCGAGAATGGTCCTTCGGAAGGAGTCCTATCTTTCGGACGCCACAATCCGCCGATTTGCCGTCTGATCGATTAGAAGAAAACTTCTCCAACCTCGGTTTGTTTTTGAACCATCTTCGCGAAATACCAGATATAAAAAAATTGATCCGAGCTAAGCTTCGCAATCTATACTCAGGACTAGATGATTTTGATATCCGCGTTAAGGGTGGCACTGTCGAGGTTTTTCTAACTGAGGGCAATTTCGTGATTCCAGCGAGTCGGCTGTCGGATGGCACACTTCGATTTTTATGCCTGTTGGCGATACTCTGTGACCCAAATCCAGCTCCGCTTATCTGCATCGAAGAACCTGAACTAGGTATGCATCCGGATATGTTGCCTGGGATCGCAGACTTGTTGGTGGCCGCATCAGAACGTACACAGCTTGTCGTGACCACGCACTCCGACATTCTTGTCGACGCGATGACAGATCGCCCAGAGTGTGTTGTGGTGTTTGACAAGCATGATGGTTTAACAACTGCCAAGCGACTCAACGCAAACGATCTCAAAATTTGGCTAAAAGACTATCGACTTGGTCGACTTTGGACGGATGGGCAGATAGGAGGTGTGCGATGGTAAAAACAGTTACGATCTACCTGGAGGGTGGTGGAGACACTGGCCAGCTTAAGCAACGCTGCCGTGAAGGATTTCGAAAATTATTCGAGAACTGTGGATTTAAGCGCATGCCTAAATTAGTTGCGTGTGGTGGGCGTGGCAATGCATTCGATAGATTTTGTACTGCGCATGCGGACGGAAAGGAGGACGCGATTCTGCTTATCGATAGCGAAGACCCAATCACGGACATCGAGAAAACCTGGGAGCACCTCAAGGTTCGGGACCATTGGGAAAGACCCGAGGGCGCTAAGGACGAGCATGTGCTATTGATGACCACCTGCATGGAGACCTGGATCGTCGCTGATCACGCGGCGCTACGAGCATTCTACAGAAGCGCGTTGAAGGAGAGCCAGTTGCCTCTGTTAGTCAATCTCGAAACGCGCCTACGGCACTCGATTCAGGATTCACTACAGATTGCCACGAAAGATTGCAAAAACAAGTATGAGAAAGGAAAGCGTTCTTTCGAAGTACTCGCCGTTCTGACGAGAAAGACATTAGAACGACATCTGCCGAGTTTCAAACGGGCCAGGAATGAGCTAGCCAAGAAGCTTGGAGAAAAAACATGAGCACTCTCATGGATTCTGTGATCAAAGGCCTCGATGCATCAACGCGTAGCGCGAGTAGCGAAGTTGCTCCTACGGCAGTTCTGTGGACCGATTCCAAGAGCGAATGGCTGCCACTTCTGGAACAGTTGAAGGCACGCTTGCCACAGTTGCTGGTGCTGGGCGAGTACGCTTCTGATACTCGCACTGGTCCGGCGATCTGGTTGAAGTGCGCGATGCATGGGGTCCTGCCGGAGGTTGACTTTCCGAACGGGAAGACACCGATTCTGTACCTGCCTGGTGTAAGCCGGCAAGAACTACGCGCAGGAACGCAGTGCCCCTGGGAACTACAGCCCTTGGTTGAATTGCTGTACCGAGGGACTGTCTGGGCACAGAAAAACGGACGTGACTGGACGGTCGAAGCGATGCTGGTATCCAAAGAGAGCCCGGCATTGGGCCTGGACGTCTCGGGGACGGTGAACACGAAACTGTCGATGATGGCATCGCTGGCGGTTCTAGCGATTACGACTGTTTCGAAGCTGGAAGGACGAAGACTTGAGGCAGAGGACTTTGACCGATTAATGATCGGCGATCACCCTCGCGACCTGCTGCGCTGGATGAGCAATCCACAAGAGGTGCGAGCCGAGATGGACGAGGGCAAGTGGCACGCGTTCTGTAATCGCTGTCGTGACGAATATGGCTTTGATCCCAACACCGATGGCGAGATCGTGGCCGGCGAGAAGCTGGGTCTGCAAGAGACAAGTAGCTGGGAATCGTTGTGGTGTCGGTTCCGCGAAGCGCCGGCGAGCTACAACGGAGTTGTGAATCTTCTCCGAAAAGCAAGGCCGCAAACTCTAGCGGCTCGTTTCGATCGGGAGTACTGGCCAGACGAGAATGAACAGGATGAAGAGACGCTACGCAAAGCACTTCTTGATCTTGCAAGCGTCGATCAGGGAAGTGCTCGAACAGAGATCGCAAAGCTGGAAGAGCATCATGGAGTCAGACGCAGTTGGGTATGGGCAAAGCTGGGGCAGGCACCAATGGCTTGCGCCCTCGAGTTCTTGATTGCACTAGCCGGCCGGACAGCGTCCCACCTAGGCGGCGACTCGATTGCTGATTTGGAAAAGCAGTATGTTCAAGGCGGTTACCTAGCCGACGACTTTGCAATAAGGGCGATTGCATCGGTGAAGTCGAAGCCGGATTGCGACGCGATCGAAGCGGCTGTGCGTGCGTTGTATCTGCCGTGGTTGGAACATGCGGCAGAAAGACTCCAGGACTGCGTTCAGAAAGAGTCTTGGCCCAATATGGCGTCTAGCAACCGACCACCGACGGTTAAGGCCGAGGTTGGGACATGCTTGCTGTTCGCCGATGGCCTTCGTTATGACCTAGCAGTGCGTTTGACCGATTTGTTACGCGAGCGTGGTTACACGACGGCTGAGAACCGGCGATGGGCGGCGCTGCCTTCGGTAACGGCTACAGCAAAGCCTGCGGTGTCTCCGATCGCTGAGAAGCTGGAGGGACGCGGACTACCGGATTCGTTTACGCCAGAGATCGTCGATGCGGGCGAGAACAAGCCGTTGACACATGCACGTTTGCAATCCCTGCTCAAGACAGAGGGTTACCAGATCATCTCAGCTAGTGAGGTTGGCGACCCAGCGAAGCCGAAAACGCGTGGCTGGGCAGAAACGGGTGAGATCGACAAGCGCGGTCATGATTTGCAGATCAAGCTCGCTTCATTGGTTGCTGGCCAGGTGGAAGTGTTGGCAGATCGCATCGTCGAACTGCTGGACGCGGGCTGGCGCAAGGTTCGAGTGGTCACCGATCACGGTTGGCTGCTGATGCCTGGCGGCTTACCCAAGCAGGAGTTGCCGTCATTCTTAACCGAAGCGAAGTGGTCGCGATGTGCGACGATCAAAGGCGAATCGAAACCGGACGTAGATCGGCATTCTTGGTATTGGAATCCACAGGCTGAATTTGCGAGTGCTTCAGGAATCAAATGTTTTTCAGCAGGGCATTGTTACCAACATGGCGGAGTGAGTCTGCAGGAGTGCTTGGTGGCTGACATCATGGTTTCGCCCGATGTTCAGGTAAATGCTCAGTCGGCCAACATTGCCAAGGTCGATTGGAAGGGACTGAAGTGTCGTATCACTGTCGAGCCAGTTGTATTGGGATTGCAGGTTGACTTAAGAAACAAGCCAAACGATCCGACAAGTTCGATCACCAGTGGCGGGAAGGCCCTTGACGGAAATGGAACGGTCACGCTGTTTATTGAGGATGAAGATCTTGAGGGCTCTGTGGTAGCTGTGGTCGTATGCAGCGAAGCCGGCCAAGTAATTACAAAACAAAGCACCACGGTTGGTGGTGAATAGGAATACAAAGATGATTACATCGAACCTCCAAATGGACGATCTAGACCGAAGATCAGCGTCGGTCTTTGACGGATACCTGGTCCGAAAGGACTTGGTACGCAAATATGCGAGACAATATCCTATCCCAACTTATGTTGTTGAGTTTCTTCTTGGGCGATACTGTGCCACGGTCGATGAATCCGAGATTGCCGAAGGTCTGGAGATCGTCGAAAAACAGCTGCAGAACCGAACTGTGAAGACTGGCCAGGAAGAAGTCTTCATCAAGCAAGCTCGCGATAAGGGCTCTGTCAAACTGATCGATATCGTTCGAGCGAAACTGGATACTCGTGCCGATTGTTACCTTGCAGAGATTCCTAGCCTCGCGATCAAAGATGCGTTGATCGAAGACAACTTGGTCGATGATCACGAACGTATGCTGACCGACGGTTTCTACGCGGAGATTACGCTCGAGTACGATTCAGTCATTGCACAAGAGAAAAACGGCAAGCCGTTTCGAGTCTCTAGCCTGCGTCCGATTCAAATGTCGAAGTCAGACATTCTGGAGGTCCTGCGCCGCGGACGATCGCAGTACTCAACATCGGAATGGATTGACTTTCTTATACGGTCGATTGGATTGGAGCCGACTGAACTTTCTGAGCGTGCAAAATACGTTGTCCTTCTAAGAATCGTTCCCTTTGTGGAACGCAATTACAACATGGTCGAGCTCGGTCCACGCGGAACGGGCAAGAGCCACTTGTTCCAGCAAATCTCGCCGTACTCGCATCTAATTTCCGGTGGCAAGGCTACAGTAGCGAAGATGTTTGTGAACAACGCCAGCGGTCAGCGAGGTCTTGTTTGCCAATACGATGTCGTGTGCTTTGACGAAGTATCTGGTGTCTCCTTTGATCAAAAGGATGGAGTAAACATCATGAAGGGCTATATGGCCTCGGGGGAGTTCAGCCGTGGTAAAGAAAGCATCCGCGCCGAGGGCGGCATCGTGATGGTCGGCAACTTCGATGTCGATGTCGAGCAACAGCAAAGGATTGGTCACTTGCTGAGCCCCCTGCCTCCCGAGATGCGAAATGACACCGCGTTTCATGATCGTATTCACGCGTATGTACCAGGCTGGGATTTTCCGAAGCTCAATCCCAATCAACATCTCACAAATCACTTTGGATTGGTCAGTGACTTCTTGAGCGAGTGCTGGACAAAGCTCCGAATGTCCAGCCGAGTCGCTACGCTTCAGAATCGAGTCTTCTTTGGTGGAGCGCTTAGCGGCCGCGATATCGAAGCCTGTAACAAGACGATCAGCGGCCTAATCAAACTGCTTTACCCAGATCCCGAGATGCAGATATCCGATGAAGAACTAGAACGTGTTGTTCGAATCGCTCTTGAGTCTCGTCGACGTGTCAAGGAACAACAGAAGAAATGTCTGAAGAGCGAGTTTCGCAACACTCACTTTAGCTTCACGATGGGCGTGGATGGCGTCGAGCAATTCGTGTCAACACCCGAGCTGCACAGCGATGCCGCGATCGATGGCGATCCACTGCCTCCAGGCCAGGTCTGGGCAATCAGCCCCGGCTCCGGTGAAGCTGGCCCCGGGCTCTATCGCTTGGAGGTAACCTCCGGACTAGGTGGAGGCGTTCGAATCCTCAACACGCCAACGCCTCCATCCTTCCGCGAGAGCGTGAAGATCGGCGAACAGAACCTCTATACCCAAAGCAAGCAACTTGTTGGCGATCGCGACCCCCGAGCGCACGAGTTCTCAATCCAGATGCGAGCCATGGATAATGACCACAGCGGAACAGGTCTGGGCTTGCCGGTCCTTGTTGCCCTGTCAAGTTCGCTCCTCGAGCGCAGTACCAAGGGCGGCATGATCATCGTGGGGTCGCTGAACCTTGGTGGATCTGTCGAGATGATTCCTAACCCGGTCGCCATCGCAGAAGTCGCCATCGAGAAGCAAGCCACCACACTCCTGATGCCCGTCGCCGCCCGTCGTCTTCTCAACGACCTACCGGACGAGCTTTGGACCAAGATCAGCATCGAGTTCTACAAGGATGCACAGGATGCATTCTTCAAATGCGTGATGGATTAGTAAAGAAAAAGATACACAATTAAATTGGAGTTAACGACTAAATGGCATCCCCGATTGTAAACAATGTCCCCATTTCATCAATTTATGAACAGCATCACAAAAGCAACTACTATGTAAACCGAGACTACCAACGGAAGTTAGTTTGGGAACATATTGAGAAATCGAAATTTATTGAATCACTTCTGATGGGTTTTCCAGTTCCTCTCGTATTGCTTGCCAAGGTAAGTTCAATGGACAACCAACTAGAAATCGTTGATGGTTTACAGCGCCTCGAAGCAATAATCGCATTTCTAGAATCACGGTTCAGCGTGAAAGGCAAGTTCTTTGATTTACGCCGTGACGCCCGGACAAAACAACTCTTAGAACAGGGCAAGCTCACTCAGCGCCAGCCACTTCTCGACGAAGAAAGCTGCATCCGCCTACTGAAGTACGAACTGCCGGTTTCGGTATTTGAAGTCGATAACCTGCGTAAAATTACTCGAGTCTTCCAGCGAATTAACAGCTACGGTAAGAGGCTATCCCGTCAAGAACTTAGGTTCTCTTCATCATCAGCAAGATTCTCCAAACTTGTCAGCAGAATCGCGATGAATACTCGAGGAGATGCATCTGGGACGATTGTCCCAATTGGTGACATGTGCAAATACAGCATCAGCAATAAGAATCTTGACTACGGCATTCGTGCTAAGTCGATACCATGGTGTCAGACGGGAGTACTTTCACATTCCGATATTCGTGAATCGCGTGATGAAGAAATGATCGGTCATTTGCTTGCCTATCAACTGCTTGGTAAGAAGGTTCCACCATCGGGAACAGCACTCGATCGTATTTACGGGATGAGCAGGCTTAGTACCAATGATGATCTTTATAAACTGGCGGATGACGAAATCGAAAAGCTTGGTCCAGAGAAAGTTGAAAATCAATTCCTGCACGTATTTGACGAGCTTCGAAAAACGATTTCATCGAGTTCGGAGCAGCATTTCGCGAGACTGGTTTTTGGCGGAAATTCGCATAGGGTAAAGTGGCATTACCAAGCGACGTTTATAGCGTTTTTTGAATTGATCATTCAAAATCGCAAGCAAGTGGCGGATTACATAAAGCTTGGAGACTCGCTGCGACGATGTGCGGCGGCCACCGGGATTTGCGAAGATTGGACAGGCGATGTTCGGTATGCTGCAAAAGAAGCGATTAGAAGCAGAATTCAACACTATTTTATTGATAGAGGTAGTGAAGATCCAGCGATTCACAGTAACCATACAAAGCTTGAGAATTTGCTGAGCTACTCAAAAAGTGAACAGGAGTACTATGAATTCAAAATTGGATTCCACCGTCTGGACTTGAGCAGTACCTTTGACGAGGGGTCGCTTGACAAAATCATCCGAACGATCTCGGCCATGGCAAACCATGGTCCAAAAGCAACTGGAAGAGTTTTGCTCGGAATCGCAGATAATGAAGATGACGCGAGGAAATGGAGTTCTAAGTATAGCAAAAAGTATATCCAAGTATGTGAGCATTTCGTAACCGGCGTTGACCAAGAAGCGAAATCCTATGGCGGAATCGACAAGTATCGAGAATTCATAAAGCATAGGATCGACAATAGTCCAATCACGCCTGCTACGATGAAAAAATGCATTCGCATTGAAAGTTGGACTTACAAAGGAAAGGAGGTGCTTGTCTTGCAGGTCGATTCGGTGTCGGACGCGACTTTCTACGACAATAAGCTCTACGTTAGGCAGGATTCTCGATTGCAGGAATTAAAACCGGAAGAGTATGGCATTGTGTTTCGCAGGTTCTTTATGGGTTGATTCCTAATGACCAATCTGGTTGCTCGAATGCGGTAACGTTCGCTTCTTATCCTTATAGGTTAGATATTTATTCAATATTTACATGGAAACCAATCTACCGCGAAATGGAAAAAACGCGGTGAACGTCCCAGGGATTTATTCCGAATGTATCGCCCAGTGCGAATCACTCAATGCCTGCCGCTGTGCCGGGTTCTGGCCATGCGCGCAGCTTGCGCACATGCGGCTCATGTGGGTACGCCTGAGGCGTTCGGCGCCCGGCAGATCACGGTGTGGAATGCGATGGTTTTTGAGTAGAAGATTGGGTGGTCTCATTTCCGCTACGTGCGGGCTCGGAGGCCCACACTACGGGGAAGAACAAACAGCCAAACATGCTCGATGGTACGTTTCGCGGTCGATGCGTTGTGGGTGGTTTGAATGATCGATCGACGACCGCTCCACGAACCCTACACCGCGATCTGCCTAGCCATGGATCGATAAAGGCCAGCAGGCACCGGATGCTTCAATCTCCAAGTGATGCTGATCGGGCGACTGCCGGTGTGGCTGACGTACTGGCACGGACCGAGGAAGTGGTACGGGGCCGATAGGCCAGACGGTAAAACCTTGGTCTCTCGGACAAACAAAAGTGGCGTATACCCCATCTCTCCATGCCTTAGGTACCGCTGACCAGTCGACGATTGCTCCGATGTGTTGCTCTGCGTCTGCCAGTGAAACAAATCATGCGAAATCATGTAATCCTCGTACATCGTCGTCGGGGAATACTCGTCCTCGGATTTCTGTAGCGTCACAAAAAACACATCCAGCTTGCGATCCTTCAAATGCAACACCCCTGTTTGCTGGATCGGACGATTCTGGAAACTCCAGTGACCTAATGCTACCAAGATCTCGTCGCGCGTGTACGATGCATGGATCGACAACGGATCGAACTG
>Ga0208085_1000075_pt1 | contig 35038 bp, 25 predicted proteins | sample LakMenEpi21Jun10_FD_150721 | JGI IMG/M metagenome (GOLD analysis project Ga0208085, IMG submission 150721) | Freshwater microbial communities from Lake Mendota, WI - 21JUN2010 deep hole epilimnion (SPAdes) | ecosystem: Environmental > Aquatic > Freshwater > Lentic | place: Lake Mendota, Madison...
CCGAGCTTTGCCGCCGGCGCAATCACCGGCGAAAAAGAACGCAAGACCTACGAAATGCTCCTGGCTAGCCCCTTAAGACCATGGAGCATCGTCCTGGGAAAACTCATCGCAGCCTTGACCCACTTGGTCGTGCTGATCATCAGTTCCTTGCCGATCATCATGCTCTGCTTGCCCCTCGGGGGCGTCTCGATCTATGAGCTTCTGGCGGCCTATATTGGTCTACTTTTCTCCATCCTTCTTTTCGGTTCGATCAGCGTCTTTTGCTCGTCCTATTTCAAACGGACGTCGTCATCGCTGGTCGTCAGCTATGTCATCATCCTGCCTTTGCTGATTCTCGGCGTGTTGGGATGGACCATGCTCGCTTCCCGAGCGGACATTCGATTGATCGCTATTACCACCTTGGTCCCGACAGTCTCGATGGCCGTAAGCGGTTTGCTCCTCTCGGTGGCGGCCAATAGGCTGCTCTATCCACCCGATATCGGCAGCCAAGGCAACGAGGTAGTCGATCTGGAAAACGAGCAAAAAAAAGCCGTCGGATTGGTCATCCAAAGAGATCAATTCCCCGACAATTTGTTTGCGCCCCCAAGGCGTCGAACGCTCATGGCCAACGATGCGAATCCAATCTACGACAAGGAAATGCATGCGGAGTTGTTCAGCCAAGGTACGTTGATGCTGCGGCTCGTGATCCAACTGAGCATGATCCTCGCGATTCCGTTGATGACCGTCCTGCTTTTTTGGAAGCCGGATCTTGCTTACCTCTACGTCGTCTACGTGCTGGTCTTCAATATCCTCAGCGCACCGGTCTTTACCGCCGGCGCGATCACCGGCGAACGCGAACGACAGACCCTGGATCTGTTGCTCACGACCACGATTTCTGCTAGCCAAATCCTCTGGGGGAAACTTCTTGCCGGATACCGAGTCTCGGCGGTCCTGACCGGATTTTTGATGTTCCCGATGCTCCTTGCTTGCATCAATCCCGAAGTGGCCCGAAACTGGATTGCGATGATCGCGTTTGTAGCGATTTGCTTCGTCGCCTCGGTCTTCAATTCGGTCCTCTCGCTCTTTATCTCGACCGTCGTCCGCAAAACCAGCACCGCCCTGATGGTCTCGTACATCACGCTGCTGGTGCTCTACTGCCTACCGATCGCCTTCTATTTTTTGGTCTGGAGCAGCGCCCCAGAAAACGAAGACCTGAGCAACCTTCGCTACGTCGGGATCAGCAGCCCAATGATGGCCGCCGATAGTGTCCCAATGACCTCCGTGCAGTCCGGGCTTGAGATGTCCAGAACCAAACGTGGAGACTGGATCCATGTTGCCTCTTACTTTGCTTTCACTACGATCCTCACGGCGATCCTTTTTCTCCTGACGGCCTTTTTGTTCCGAAGTCGCTGGCGACTGACCGGACGTGGCTGATCCCATCCACCGCTGACCCAAAGCCCACAACAGGTCGAACCTATGCAAATCCCACCGTTTGGTTTCGGGCCCACCGAGGCGATCAAACAAGTCTCCCAATGGCTCGGGAATCCGGCTTTGAATCATGCGATCAAGGAGGCCGCTCAGAAACTCGGGATCAAAGAGGTTCCCTCCACCGCAAGTGTCCAAGAGGTTCTCCGGCAAGCCGGCAAGTGGCTCGAGCGAACGGCTGAGCCTTGGATGGCATCAGGCGGCGACCCATCGGCTCCTCGATCCTTGGAGGTCGGCATCAACGCCACCGGCGAGTGGTTTCACCCCCGTTGGACAGCCCAACCCCTGAGCCAAAACGCTTGCAGATTGGCAGCCCATCTGCACTCGGGGTACTCCCAAGACTCGGGCGTCGCTCAAGACCTGCAGCGACTTCTGATTTCCGCAACGGGTGCCGCAGATGCTCTGGTCCTACGCGATATTCCGACGGCGGTACAATTGGTCGTTCGAGCTTGGGTCAACGACCCCGCAAACCGAACCGAGCCCCACCTTGCTCCACATGTACTCTTGCCCCGAATCGCTTGCCTGCGCATTCCCATCTCTGGAACCGATGCGGGCGTGCAACTCCGCCCCTTGATCGATGCGACCGGGGCCCATGTCACCGAGATCGGTAGCAACTCCGATTGCCTTCACGATGACTATGCCAAGGCGACTGCGCTGCATCCCCACTCTCTGATTTTTCAAGCCACACCGATCGCATCCCAGAACGATGCCTACGCGCTGAGCGATCACGCTCGGAGTACTGGCTCCCTCGTATGCACCTTGGCGCTGGACGCAAGTTTGGTGGACCTCGACTGGACCGATTGCAAAACGCCAGCACTCACACGGCGCTGGGATTCGGGACCTGACTTGATCATCGCCCCGACCCAGTACCTCATCGGTGGGCCCGATGCGGTGGTGATCCTAGGAAAGAAAAATGCGATCGATCGCATTCGACCCTGGGCGGACCAACTCGGCGCCCAGGCCGATCGGGTGACCCAAGCCCTCTTGCATTGCGCACTGAGCGAATCGCTGCAACCCGAGAGTTGGGCGAAAACCTATCTCGGAGCCATGCTCAACACGCCCCTAGCCAACACCGAAAATCGAGCCCAAAGGCTTGCGATCCAACTGCAAGGCCTTTGGCCCATCCAACGAACCGAAGTGGTCACCGAATCGACCCGGATCGGCAACGGGACTTGGCAAGCACTGCGCAAGCCAACGGCTGTGCTGAAAATTTATCCTCAGTCCATTTCGGCCGCGAAACTCAACGAAACGCTCGCGCAGAATCAACCAGCGATCTGGACACAGGTCTACTCAGACCGTATTGAACTGGTCCTTCGAAGCGTCGATCCGGCCGACGATGCTCAGATCGTACAAGCCATCTCAAAACTCCAACCCGTAACCTAGGGCATCATCTTGGCAGAACAAAGCGACTCGACAGCTTGGATCCATCTCCACCCGGCCGACCATTGCGTTGTGGCACTTCGGAAACTGACCAAAGGTGAGTCGGTCGACCTACCTGGTAAAGCTTCCGTCTTGGTCAAAAAAGATATTCCTCCCGGCCACAAAATGGCGATCGAGCCACGTCGATCCGGAGCGCCAGTCCATAAGTACGGTTGGTCCATCGGGGTTGCCACCGTCGACATCGCACCTGGCGATCATTTGCACGACCATAACTTAAAGTGCCATCACACGCTCGATTACGAAGGCCTAGCCTCCGAAACTCCCCTGCCGCCACTGAGGCTATCGGGACGGACATTCCAAGGATACGTCCGGCCAAGCGGTCGTGTTGGTACTCGCAATTACATCGCCGTCATCTCGACGGTCAACTGCTCGGCGGGTGTATCCAAGGCGGTCGCAAGGCACTTTGATCAAGAGGCATTGAAAGCCTTTCCTAACGTCGATGGCGTGATCGCCTTTACCCACGATAGCGGCTGCGGCATGGCGCTCGATGGAATCAAGCACCGAACACTCAGCCGTGTGCTTGGTGGGATCGCCAAGCATCCGAATATCGCTGCCTACGTCTTGATCGGTCTTGGGTGTGAACAAAACACACTAGGACATCTGCAAAAATCTCAGAAACTTGTGTCTCTTCAAGGGGTCCGATGGAAGTCCAATCCAGGCCAAGCCGAAACTCAGGAGGTTCCCGTACTTTCGATCCAAGACACCGGCGGAACTCGGGCGACGATTCAAAAGGCTGTCGGCTTGGTGCAAGCGATCCTGCCTCAGGTCAATGCCATGGAGCGAACCGATGTTCCCGCAAGCGAGATCGTTTTGGCCACCAAATGCGGCGGTTCGGATGGATACTCAGGCATTACGGCCAACCCCGCCCTAGGGATCGCTTCGGATCTGCTCGTAGCCCACGGTGGAACGTCGATCCTCTCTGAAACCACCGAGCTCTACGGAGCCGAACAGCTCTTTACCAAGCGGGCCGCTAGTCAGGAAGTCGCCAAAAAACTACTCGACAAACTCGTTTGGTGGCGAGACTACACCGCCCACTACGGGGAAGACATCGATAACAATCCCTCGCTGGGAAACAAAGCCGGAGGACTCACAACGATCGTCGAAAAGTCCCTCGGAGCGGCGGTCAAAGGTGGCCAAAGCGCCTTGCAAGACGTCATCGAATACGCCGAGCAGACCAGCAAGCGAGGGCTGGTGATTATGGACGCACCAGGCTTTGACCCGGTATGCGTCACCGGGATGGTCTCAGGCGGAGCCAACGTCGTCGTCTTCACTACAGGTCGAGGAAGTTGCTTTGGATGCAAGCCTGTCCCAAGCCTTAAAGTCGCCACCAACACTCCGCTCTTCGAACGGATGAACGACGATATGGACTTGGACATGGGAACGGTCCTCAAAGGCGAGTCCCTAGAAAACGCGGGGCAAAGACTCTTCGACGCCATTTTGGAAACCGCTAGCGGCAAAAAAACCAAAAGCGAATTGCTCGGATACGGTGAGGACGAATTTACACCTTGGGCCATCGGTCCGACGCTATAATTTAGCCCAGCGTTTACTCCGGGATTACTCCGGGAGAATTCCGGAGATCCGAACTCCCCTGGGAAACTTCAAGCATGTCGACGGCCGTTTACGAAACCTCTCGCAAGATCATTTCGAACGTCGAAAAGTGCATCGTCGGCAAACGGAAGCAACTGGTCTTCTCCTTGGTCTCTTGGTTTTCAGGTGGCCACATCCTTTTGGAGGATGTTCCAGGGGTTGCCAAGACCATGCTCGCCAGGGCCCTGGCTGCCAGCGTCGGAGGACGGTTCAAACGGGTCCAATGCACTCCGGATCTGCTGCCCGGCGATATCACCGGCTCATCGATCTACAACCAAAAAACGTCTGACTTTGAATTTCGCCCTGGGCCTGTGTTTGCCAACATCCTTCTGGCAGATGAAATCAATCGAACCACCCCCCGCGCGCAGTCGTCCCTGCTCGAAGCGATGGCCGAAGGTTGCGTGACGGTCGATGGAGTGACCCACAAGCTCCCTCCCCCATTTCTTGTTATCGCCACACAAAACCCCGTCGATCACGAGGGGACCTTTCCGCTGCCGGAGGCCCAACTCGATCGCTTCTTCATGAAGTTCACCCTCGGTTATCCGTCGATGGAAGAGGAGCTGAAAATGCTTCAGATGCTCGAAACCGAGCACCCCATCCAATCCTTGAAGCCTGTCGTCAGCATCGAAGAATTGCTCGAAGCTCAAAAATTGGTCCAAAAGGTCTACGTCGACCCCAAAGTCCGACAATACATCCTCCAGATCGTCCATGAAACGCGCGCCCATAGCGATCTTGCACTCGGTGCTGGACCTCGCTCGACCATCGCACTGTTTCGAGCCGCCCAAGCCATGGCTGCCATCCGTAGCCGAGACTTCGTTCAACCCGATGATATCAAGCGAATTTTGCAACCCGTCATGAGCCACCGCTTGATCCTAAGGCCCGAGGCTCGACTGCGCAAGTTGACCTCCGATCGGATCCTCGAGGACATCCTGGCCGAGATCGCCGTTCCAACGCTCGAAGAAAACGGGCGCTGATTCGATGGCTATCCTCCCCCTGATCGCTCTGTTGCTCCTGCTCGGTATCCTGACCGGAGCGAATTTCTTTGCCCTAGGGGCTTGTACCTTTCTGATCGTCATCCAGTTGGCCAAGCATTTTTCGAGTCGATGGATTCAAGCCGTCGAGGTTCAACGGTTTGTCGAAGCCCATGAGATCGAAGTGGGCCAGAGCGTAGCAGTCGGCATGAAGATTTCGAATGCATCGGGCTATTGGATTCCCTGGATGCTCATCGACGACAAGATTGCCAAGAGGTACACCAAGCAACCCCCGTTTGCATTGAAGATCCTATCGGCAAGCGTCCAGCTTTTTTCTTTTCGACCGAAACAAACGACCCTCCATCGCTATGCGATCGAGGCCCAGCGCCGAGGCTACTATCAACTCGGCCCAACCCTGTTGGAAACAGGCGACCTGCTCGGTCTGCACCGAAGCTATCGCATCGCAAACCAACCGAGCTACATCACCGTCTTACCCCAGCTAATCGTTTTGGAATCTGTAGAGGTTTCCAGTCGCCGACCGATGGGAGAAATGAAAGTCGAGGATCGGCTGCTCGAGGACCCAACACTCATGAGCGGTTTGAGGGAATACCGAGCCGGCGACCCGATCAACCGGGTCCACTGGAAAGCGACGGCTAGAACAGGAGTCCTCCACACCAGGGTCTTTCAGCCGACATGCGTACAGGGAGCGATGTTGCTCTTGGACATGCACGAATCGACCAACCCTCGAAAGCACGAACCGGTCCGAACGGATCTTGCCGTCACCGCTGCGGCCTCGATAGCGCATTGGCTTTACCTCAACAGCGAACCCTTCGGATTGGTCAGCAACGGTCGCGATGCGGCCGATCGGATGCGGGAACTCAACAAACGATCGCAGTACCAAGACCGCCAAAGGGCGACTGCGAACATCGAGATGAAGACTCACAACGATCGCCTGACCCCGATTCTCCTAGGAGCCAATCGGACGCCTGAGCATTTCGCCGAAATGCATCGCATGCTCGCTAGACTCGAAAGAACCGATGGCCTGAAACTCGATCAGTTGCTCCTTGAGACCGAAAGTCGGCTTCCAAAACTCCTTTCGCTCATCGTGATCGCCCAGCAAGTCGATGAAGCTGGACTGATGGCCTTGGAGATGATGAAACGCCGAGGGCACTCCTTGACCATACTGCTCAATTGCCACCAAGAGGAGTACTACGATCATGCAGCTCGCCTGATCGCCGCTCGATTGCCCGTGGTCCCCCTGCACGACGAGCATACCCTGAGCCAATACCTCAAAGATCGATCCACGCGCTAGACTGTCCAAATGTCGTAAAGTCTCTCCTCGATTGAAAGAGTAAACCTTCATGAGACCAATCGCTTTTCAATCCCTACGTTTTCTGAGCCATCGCAAAGCCGTACTTTGCATCGCAGCCTTGGCCATCGGTAGGGCCTCGGTCTGCATCGCCGAGGACCTTGGGATTCCCACGATCGATCTGGACCAACGCAGCGACCTTCAAGTCATTGTCGACCGACAGCCCGCGGAGTATCTCGGACACCCTACGACGCTGCTTCTCGAGGACGGTAAAACGATTCTGTGCGTCTACCCCAAAGGGCACGGCAAGGGCCCGATCCTCTACAAACGCAGCTCCGATGGCGGTTTGACTTGGTCGGACCACCTTCCGACCCCCAAGAGTTGGGAAACCTCCAAGGAAACGCCAACAATCCACCGAGTCGTGACCAAGGATGGCAAAAAGCGAATTCTTCTGTTTAGCGGACTCTATCCGGTTCGTCAATCGATCAGCGACGATGACGGAATGACTTGGACGGAACTTGAGCCTATCGGCAATTTCGGAGGTATCGTCACGATGGCATCGGTCGTTCCGGTCCTTTCAAAACCTGGGCATTACACAGCGCTTTTCCATGACGACGGAAGGTATTTCAATGCCAAACCCAATCCGGTGCGAGGCCGATTTACCCTCTATCAAACCACGACGAGCGATGCAGGTGAACACTGGTCGGATCCGGCTCCGATTTACGTTTCGTCAGGTATTCATCTGTGCGAACCCGGCGCGGTGTTTTCGCCCGACCGAAAGCAAATCGCAGTCCTGCTCCGCGAGAATCGACGCAAAGCCAATTCGCATATCCTTCTGAGCAACGATGAAATGGCAAGCTGGAGCGAGCCCAAGCCGCTGCCCAATGCGCTTACGGGCGATCGGCATACGGCCCAGTATCTTCCCGATGGTCGACTTTTCGTGTCGTTTCGGGATATCCCAAGCCAGGGCAATACCAGTCCGACGGCCAACAGTTGGGTCGCTTGGGTCGGTCATTACGAAGATCTCGTCAAAGGAAACTCAGGCGATTACCGGATCCTGCTCAAAAAGAACTACAAGAGTGGGGACTGCGGCTATCCAGGTGTGGAGGTTCTCCCTGATGGTACCATCGTGACGACCACCTACGGGCACTGGACCCAGGACCAGCCCCCCTACATCCTGACCGTGCGGCTACAAATCCCCGAGATTGAAACGCTCTTAAAGAATTAGCTTCTGCAACGCGGCGGAGTCTTCCAGTGTAGAGCTATTGTCCCCAATAGCTCCCCCCGACGCGCCAGTTTTGAAGATACACTGTTTTGGCTTTTATCGTACTCGTACTCAATGAAATGGCACTCGTACTCGTACTCGATGCCGTATTTTCGAGTACGAGTACGAGTACTGCTAACGCGGAGTACGAGTACGAAAAGCCAGGGAAAACATCGATTGATACTCCGAAACATGCGAATAGCGCAACTTCAAAGCGCGCCAGCTGCGGTGGCTTCAGGCGCCGATCGATTGGGGACAATCGATCTACCATCAAGCCGACTAGCACTAACCAAGCACTGGCAAGGAGATCTTTCCGAGCGGATCGGCTGCCGTACGGGCAGTGATCGACCGGACCAAAGCGCGACAGACATCCTCAAAGGGCTTTGCGATCCGCGGGTCTTTGAGAGCGTCGGCCAGTCGCCCCTGGTCGGACTCGCTGCGCAGGGTCATTTGGATCGGAATCTCCCCCAAAAACGGGGCGGCGATTTCATCGGCCTTCTGCCGAGCGCCTCCTCGTCCAAAGATATCGAAGGTTTTTCCTGTTTCTGGGTCGGTAAACCCACTCATGTTCTCGACCACCCCGAGAATCGGGATCTTGGTCTTCTCAAACATACTGATCGCTTTGCCAGCATCCAACAGAGCGACCTCCTGCGGGGTACACACGATGACCGCACCAGTCAGTGGAATCAATTGCGATAGCGTGATGGCCACGTCACCGGTCCCCGGCGGCATGTCGATGATCAGAAAATCCAGATCCCCCCAAGCCGTATCTCGGAGGAACTGGGTAATCGACCCGTTGAGCATTGGACCTCTCCAAGCGACCGCTTGGTCGCGCTCGATAAGAAACCCCATCGACATAACCGGCATGGTTCCTGATCGGATCGGCTGTATCTTGGAATCTGCGATCTTCGGGCGTCCTTCGAGTCCGAGCAGGTGTGGAACGCTAGGCCCATAGATGTCCGCATCCATCAATCCTACCTTGGCCCCTAAACTCTCGAGCGTCAGTGCGATGGCTGCTGCGAGCGTACTTTTGCCAACCCCCCCTTTGCCAGCCGCCACGGCGATAGCGACCTTGGCCGTCAACCCGATTTGCCCGAGTGGTTGGGCTGGGCGATCGAAGCGATCGAGCGTAATGTCGATCGACACGAGACCTGGGACTTGGCTGTGCAGATGGGACTTGAGTCGCTCGGCGACCTCGGGAGCAATCGCAGAGACCATCGACGTAAGGCACAGTTTGCACTTGGCGTGTCCGTTTGCCACGACCCAATCGGTGACTTGTCCGGTCTTGGACAGGGGCCTAGCCGTTTCGGGATCCTTGAACGAGTCCAAGGCCTTTTGCAATTGCTGATGAAGTTCGAGATCGGTCATAAAGCGCCGTGCCTTGATGGAGTGTGTCTGGTGCTAAAAAGTGAGTTTCAAAGCCGATAATCGTCGCTCGGTTTCGGCCATAAGTAAATCTTCGGCCGCTTCGTCGGCAGCTTCGTAAGTCACGGAGAATCTAAGGTGACTACCGGCATCATCCCAGGGAACGATCACAATGGAGTGCTCGGTGATGAAGTACTGCGAGGCCTCCTCGGCGTTGCTGAATTTGGCACCACCTGATACGCCCGTGGGAGCTTGGACGTAGAGGAAATAGCTACCGCCAGGCACCTCGCAGGTGAACCCGCAGCGACGCAGTGTTGCGACGAGTTTCTCGAGCCGCCTTTGGTACTTCAACCGTATTCGATTGGGAATTTCAGGGTTATCCAAAGCGCTGACGGCTGCCCGTTGAATCGCTCCGAATTGCCCGCTGTCGCAGTTGTCTTTGACGTCCGAAAACGCTTGGACAATCTTTGCGTTGCCACAGACCCACCCGATCCGCCAGCCGATCATGTCAAAGCCCTTGCTCATCGAGTGGACTTCGACCCCCACGTCCATGGCGCCGGGGACCTCGAGAAAGCTCAAGGGTTTTCCTTTGAAGGACAACAGGATATGCGCGGCGTCTTGGACCACGACGAAATGATACTTCTTGGCCAAGCTGACGATTTCCGAATAGAACTCTCGCGTAGCGACTTGGCCCGTCGGGCTGTTCGGATAGTTCAGGACCAGCAATTTGGTACGTTCCCAAATCTCTGGCGTCACGGATGAGAAGTCCGGATAGAAGTTGTTCTTGGCGAGCAGTGGCAGTCGATGCACCGTTCCGCCATAGTAGCGTGTATGGGTCCCAGCAACCGGGTAGCCCGGGACCGTCATCATCGTGATGTCCCCGGGGTTGATAAAGCAAGCCGGCAGCATCGACAAAGCGGTTTTACTGCCGATGCAGTGATTGATTTCCGAGTTGGGATCTAAGTCGACATGAAACTGCCGCTTCATGAACCGCGAGACGGCCTGCTTGAATTCCGCAGTACCGTTGTCCATGTAGCCACGGTTCTCGGTCCGGTTGGCTTGGACATGCAAAGCATCCCGAACCGATAGGTCGGCCATGGAATCGTTCTCGCCGATCCCGAAGTCCAACAATTGGCGGTCTGGATAGTCAGCAAGTGCCTTTCGCTTGGCTCGCTTGATCTTTTCAAACTTGTAGATCTCGTTGGCCTTGCCGTACTGAGCACCACCGATCCGCTCGGCGAAGAGTTGCTGGAAATAGGGGTCCGAAGCCGTCTGGTTGGGGGTTGTGCTCATTGTCGAGTTCGTACAAGGATACAAAGTGGGAAGGGGAGGCGCACGCGAGGAATGTTTCTTCCCTCGGAAAGCACCCATTGTAGATAAACTGCGGTTTCCATCTATCGCAAACAACTCCCCTGGAAATCCAATAACTCGGGTCGAAATCCACGGCGGTTGCTCGAAGACCTTTTACTTGTTACTTGGCTGTTTCCACCAGCCGTTCGACCAACCGGGCTGGGTATTCGGAGTATCGCTCAGGTAGGGTGCTGTTCCAGGATTTGGCTTTGGCATCGAAGGCTTCCTTGATCGGCGCGGCTAACTGACTCGAAATACCCAGGTCGCAAAGGGCATTCAAGGCGAGCATGGTGGCTCCCCAAGGGGTCTCTTCCCGGAGAGAGATTTCTATGAGTATCTCCATCGAGCTGTCTTGCACCTGTTTGGAAGTCCCTTGCCGAGCCAACGACTCGGCCACCACGGCTCGGACCACCAAGCTCGGGTCATTAAGCAGTCCTTGTGCCAAATCCATGACTCTCGGCTCCAGTCCATTTGCCTTGCTCCCTCGCAGCGCGATGGCCCCCCAGTAGCGTTCCAGGACGTTCGAACTCTGAAGCATCGTCAGGAGTACTGCTGGGTCAGACTGAGCTTGTCCGGATCTCCATGCAGCGCGGATCGCAAGTTCGGTGTCGGCCAGATCCTGGTTGAGTATCCAATCTTCCGGGAGCGATCCGGTATCTCCAAGTTCAATCATTTTCGATTGGAGCGAATCGGCCAATTCCTGCCGAACACTGGCCAGAGTTGGCTCGGTGGCAAGATTAGAAATCTGATGGGGGTCATTCTGGAGGTCGTAGAGTTCCTCGATCGCCTTGGGCTCCCAAAAAACTCGCTGTACTGAGTTCAATAATCCTTGATCATACTTTTCTTTCCAGACCCGGGTCGTGGGGGTCTGGAACATGTAATTCAGATAGGAGCCTTGGGGGCGGTCTGGCATGAAATTCCGGATGTACAGGTAGCGATCATTGCGGATAGCTCGGGAGCTATCGATCCGTTCGTCCATACGATCACGGAAGCCGAATAAAAAGTCGTTGCGCAAATCTTCGGGAGCGAAGAAGGACCGGCCGTGCAATCCTTGAGGCAACGGGATTTGGCATAGGTCCAAGACGGTAGGGAGCAGGTCGACGAACGCCACGAGCCGATCGCTTGAGGCCCCGGGTTGGTAGATCGTCTCGAAGCGGCCAGCAAAAGCCTTCGGCAAATGGACAATCATCGGCACATGAAGCCCAGATTGGTACAACCAACGCTTGCCCCGTGGGAGCCCACATCCATGGTCTCCGAAGAAAAACACGATGGTCGAGTCCTCTAAACCCGCGTCTTTCAATTCCTGGAGTTGCTTACCCACCCAAGCATCCATTTCGGTGATTCGGTCGTAGTACTGCGCCCAATCCAATCGGACTTGCTCGTCGTCGGGCTGATAAGGAGGTACGGGTGCGAGTTTTGGGTCGTGCTTGGGAGAATAAGGCCGTTTGCGGATCTGGCCTTCGTGGGTAAGCGTGCTGTTGAATACCGAGAAAAACGGTTGACCGGATTGCCGATTTTTCCAATGCGCTTTGTTGCTCGAATCGTTCCACATCCGAGATGGTTTGGGAAAGTTGTAGTCTTCCTTGCTATTGTTCGAGCAATAGTAGCCAGCCTTGCTTAGGATCTCTGGGAGGGTTTGAGCACCTTGGGGGAGCCGCACCGAGGACCGCATGTGCTGTGCCCCGTAGGAGGTCGGGTAGAGGCCTGAGATGAGCGTCGTGCGGGCCGGCGCGCAGACCGGTGCATTCGACCAGCATCGAGTGAATTTTAGTGCCGATTGAGCAAAGGCATCGAGGTTGGGAGTCGTCGCGTAAGCATCGTTGTAGCAACCGAGTTGCGGGCCGGTGTCCTCGCAGGTAATCCAGAGGATATTGGGACGCTCGGGAGTCTGGGCCAGAAGCCGCACCGAAAGAACTTCGAGAAGAACGAAAAGTGCGAGCAGTCCAGCGAGGATTTTCCCTCTTCGAAGTGTGACCCGATACGGATTGAGCCAGCCGAGCATAGGTTTTCCTGGCACTTGCATGGCAAAGCTCCTAGGGCTGGATCTTGCAGTTAATCTTCGAGTGCGATTCGCAGCATTCTTCGAAGCGGTTCGGCAGCGCCCCAGAGCAATTGATCGCCGACGGTAAAGGCCGAGAGATAACAACCTTCGTGGAGTGGATCGAGTTCGAGTTTGCGCAATCGGCCCACAGGGCAGATCAGGGTTCCGGAAACTGCGGCGGGACTGAGTTCTCGTAGGGTCCTTTCTTTTTCGTTCGGGACCACTTTGGACCAGGGGTTCGCAGAATCGATGATTTCGCAAAGTTCATCGAGGGGTACGTTTTTGCTCAGGCGAATCGTCAGAGCTTGGCTATGGCAGCGCATGGCTCCGATCCGGACGCAGATTCCGTCGACTGGGATTTGTGTTTGGCGATTTCCGAGGATCTTATTGGTTTCCGCTTGGCCTTTCCACTCCTCGCGGCTCTGGCCGTTGCCGAGATCTTTATCGATCCAGGGGATGAGTCCTCCCGCCAGGGGGACCCCGAAGTTTTCCGTAGGGAACTCAGAGCTTCGCATCGTCTGAGTCACCAGATGGTCGATCTGGAGGATTGCCGAGCTGGGGTTGGCAGCAAGTTCAGCGACTGGGTTTGCAAGCCGTTGCATTTGGACGAGCAGTTCTTTCATGTTCGCCGCGCCAGCCCCCGAGGCTGCTTGGTAGGTCATGCTCGTCATCCATTGAACGAGCCCTTCGCGAAACAGTCCGTGAAGGGCCATGAGCATTAAGGAGACCGTGCAATTGCCACCTGCGAACGTTCTGATTTTGCGTTGGATCCCCTCGCGGATGACGTTTTCATTGACCGGGTCGAGGATGATGATCGTGTCTTCTCGCATTCGCAGTGAGGAAGCCGCATCGATCCAATAGCCGTTCCAGCCCTGGCTGCGGAGTCTCTCGTAGACGGCCGTGGTGTAATCGCCACCTTGGGCCGTGAGGATCGCATCCATCTGTGCGAGCCTATGGAGGTCATGGGCATCTTGGAGAACCCCAGCACAAGCCGTTCCAGGGAGGCTAGGCGAAGGCCCGCCTGGGTTGGAGGTTGAAAAGAAGATCGGTTCGAACAGATCGAAGTCCCGTTCGCATTGCATTCGGTCCATGAGGACCGAACCGACCATTCCACGCCAGCCTACGATTCCTACTTTTTTCACGACAACCTACCCGGATCGCTTTCTTGTCCGCTTAACGATTCCTTCATGGAAACTGCACAGTCAAACTGCCTAGTTAGTCAAGCCGCTTTAACAGTCGAGCTGCGTTAGAGGTAACGATTGAAGACGTTTTCGAGAAACTCTTGGCGTCCGCTTTCGTTCTTGTCTGCTTCGCCCTTTTGGCAGATGTACTGATCGAGGGACTCGAAGGTGGCTTTACCGGATTCGATTTCTTTGCCGATCCCAGAGTCCCAGCTTCGGTATCGGTTTTTGACGAAGTCCGAGAGGACCCCATCTTTGCGAATATCGGCGGCGATTCGCAGGCCTCTTGCAAAGGCGTCCATACCGCCGACATGGGCGTGGAACAAGTCGATGGGTTCGAAGCTTTCGCGTCGCACTTTGGCGTCGAAGTTCACGCCACCAGTGGTGAATCCACCGTACTTGAGGATCATGAGCATGCACTGGGCTGTCAGGTAGAAATCCGTCGGAAATTGATCGGTGTCCCAACCCAGGAGCAGGTCGCCGGTGTTCGCATCGATCGAGCCGAGCATCCCTTGCATCCCTGCGTAGTCCAATTCGTGCATCATCGTGTGACCGGCCAGGGTCGCGTGGTTGGTCTCAAGATTGAGCTTGAAGTAGGGGGCCAAGTCGTAGGCGCGGAGGAAGTTGCAGCAGGCGGCCGCATCGCTGTCATACTGGTGCTTGGTCGGCTCTTTAGGCTTCGGTTCGATGAGAAACTGTCCTTTGAAGCCGATTTTCTTGGCGTAGTCGACGGCAAGGTGCATGAAGTGCCCGAGGTGATCGACTTCCCGTTTCATATCGGTGTTCAGGAGTGTCATGTAGCCTTCGCGACCACCCCAAAAAACATAGTTCTCCCCGCCGAGCTCTTTGGTGACTTCCATCGCGGTTTTGACTTGGGAGGCCGCATACGCGAACACATCGGCATTGCAGGTCGTCGAAGCGCCATGCATGAAGCGAGGGTTGCTAAACATGTTTGCCGTCCCCCAGAGAAGCTTGATGCCGCTTTTCTGCTGATGGGCCTTGAGCGACTCGGCGATCCTTTGGAGATTCTTGTGCGACTCGCGAATGTTCTTGCCCTCGGGAGCGACATCCCGATCGTGGAAGGCATAGTATGGGACCTGGAGTTTCTCGAAAATTTCGAAGGCGACTTCGACCCGTTTGAGTGCATTGTCGATCGAATCGGACCCATCATCCCAAGGTCGCTCGGCAGTCGCCGGACCGAAAGGGTCCGCACCGCCCCCGCGCATCGTGTGCCAATAGACAATGCTGAAACGCATGTGATCGCGCATCGAGCGCCCTTCGATCATCTCGTCGGGGTTGTAGAACCGGAACGCCAATGGGTTCCTTGACTCGGGGCCCTCGTATTGGATCTTCTGAATTTCCGGAAAAAACTGCATGATCGTTTCAATGGGGTTGATCGTTAAATCGGATTCGAATTGTCGCGTCGAGGCTGTGCTGGCCCGAGCAACTGCTCGCTGGGACACGTAAGAAACTAGAGTTTATCGTTGGTGTTCGGCGGTGGGAGTCCATTTGATGGAAAAAAACCCCCATTGGAGCCTGATCTGAGCCTTTTGGGTTTCCCCGGCGATGGGTCGAAGTGGGTGGATCAGCAAAATCCTTTAGGCTGTACGGTGGGTGCAAGCATCCTAAAAATAAACGAAAATGGTGGACTTTCCTCTATCCTTGGCACTTGCAACAGGGAATTCTAGTACACTTGTTGCCTGGATCCGAGGCTCCGCGTGGGACCTCTGGATGGGTTCTTGAGAATTCGCAGTATGACGCAGATCACCGCCGACAAAGTTTTCGACTTGATCGAAAAGAGCAAGCTCGTCGATCCAGAGGCTTTCGCTGCGCGAAAAGAATCCCTTATCACCTCGGCCGATGCGGCGATCCTCGAAGACCCCGTTGCCGTTTGCAAATCCTTCGAAGATGCTGGTCTCTTGACCCGCTGGCAATCGGAGAAAATCCTCCAAGGCAAATACAAAGGATTCTTTCTGGGGAAGCACAAGCTACTGGGCCATATCGGTACCGGTGGTATGAGCAGTGTTTACCTCGGCGAGCATCTGGTACTGAAACATCGCCGGGCCGTCAAAGTCTTGCCCAAGTCCAAACTCGGTAACTCGTCTTATCTCGAACGCTTCCAGCGAGAAGCCAAAGCGATCGCGTCGTTAAACCATCCGAACATCGTTCGAGCCTACGACATCGATCATGAAAAAGACACCCATTACATCGTCATGGAGTACATCGAAGGGGTCGATCTGCAGATCCTGGTCAAAAAACATGGCCCCCTCCCCTATGCAATCGTCGCCGATTACATCGCCCAAGCCGCCCATGGACTTCAACACGCCCATGAACAAGGCTTGATCCATCGCGATGTAAAACCCGCGAACTTCCTGATCAACACCGAAGGTGTCATCAAGGTACTCGACCTAGGGCTGGCTCTATATCAGGACCAAAGCGACGCGTCGCTGACGATGGAGTACAACGACAAAGTTCTCGGTACTGCCGATTACCTTGCACCCGAACAAGCCATCAACAGCCACACCGTCGACAACCGCGCCGATATCTACGGGTTAGGTTGCACAATGTACTTCCTGCTCACCGGGCACCCCCCATTCCCCGATGGAAGTATCCCAAGCCGCATCGTAAAACACCAAAACACCATGCCCGAGGATATCCGCAAGGATCGACCGGATTGCCCAGGGGAACTCGATGGAATCTGCGTCAAGATGATGCAGAAAGACCCCAAGTTCCGGTACCAAGACTGCAACCAAGTCGCCGCCGCCCTGGAGACTTGGCTCCGAAAATACAAAGCTGAAAATCCCGATGTCGCGACCAAGCCCCCCCGTGGCATGACCCTCGATGACCTGCTCGAAGGAGCCAAATCCAAAGATATTTACAGCTCGGAAACCGTCAACAACCAACTCGATGACACCAACATCGAAACGAATCGCAAATCCGCGCTGGCAGGCCAAGTCCTCTCGAGCTCCGATAGCGGTGTCCTGCGTGCGATCGTCAAAAGCGAGGCCTCCTCAGTCGATAGCCGTATCGACCTGATCCACGATTCGAGCCAACCGAACCAAACCAAATCCAAATCCCAAGCCATCCAACAGGCGTCTGGCAAATCCCACCCGAGTTCCTCGGATCCTTCTCCCCTGACCCGACCCATCGAGCGGAAAACCACCGATGGCAAAGCGTCACCAAAACCCGCAACCAGTCCAACGGCCAAAACCACCGGATCGCAAACGAAACTTCCAAGCCCTCCCAAAAAACAGCCACAAGCCCAGCAATCCCATCAATCCCAAGACGCCCAAGATGCCCAGGATGATAGCGACCAGGGCTCCAAAGGTTTACCCTGGTGGGCTTGGACTCTCATCCTTCTTGTTGCATTGCTAGCCCTCGGTGGGTTCATCGCCGCTTTGGTGCTTCTGAAGCCTTAAGCTCACGAGCCATGCGAACCGCCGTTCTGAAAATCGGAGGAGCCTCTGTCTTCTCAAGCCCTTCCGCATCGGATCCCTTGCACCACTTCCTGCGTGGAATCCGGACAGACAACTCCCGCCGATGGTTCGTTATCCTCGGAGGGGGCGATACGGTCGAATCGATGCGGACACTCCATCGACTTCACCCACAGCTCGATTCCCAACGCATGCATTGGCGATGTGTCGATCTACTGCGAGCCACGGCAGACGTCGCTAAGGAACTGTTTGATTTCGAGGTTTGCTTGGAAACGCCCACGGAACTCGCGCAAGCAATCCTCGATCCGAATCCGAGATGTTACTTGGTCCAAGTATCAACCTACTACCACCCAGAGGCATTGAACTGGATACCGGCCCCATTGCGGCCTCTAGAAAACTGGGACACCACTTCCGATACCCTCGCATGGCTCCTTGCGCTTCGGCTCGGTGCAGATGAATTGCACCTGCTGAAAAAACCCGATTGCTCGTCGATCCATACGCTCGAACAAGCAGCCCGCAGAGGGCTTGTCGATCCCCAAATCGAAACCCTTGCAAAAAACCGTCCCGCAGATTGGCACCTTGATACCTATCTGGTTTATCATACGAACGTATGGAACCAAAAAATCCTTGCTCCTCCCCCTGCTTTGCCCTCAGGAAAATCATGAATACAACTCGTCCAATGCGACACCCATTACGCAACCGGCCCCTAATCGCCCGCCTGTTGGCCGGCTCGCTGGGACTTGCCTCGTTGCTCAACCTTGCCTTTGCCCCTCTGACGCTCCGAGCCCAAGAGAACCAACCCCACCCGGCAATCAAGTCCTCAGGCTTCATCTACGAAACGGCTCCGTTTCCAAGTTGCCATGCGTCAACCATCGAGGATACACCCTCTGGGATCGTCGCTGCGTGGTTCGGTGGGACCCATGAAAAACATCCCGATGTAGGTATCTGGGTCTCCTGCTTGAAAGATGGGAAATGGACCGAACCGATCGAAGCCGCCAACGGCAAGGGTGCAGGCCCCAACGGAACCCAACTGCCAACCTGGAATCCCGTGCTGTTCCAACCTAAGAAAAATCGCGATGGAAAACCAGCGCCCCTGGTACTGCTCTACAAGCTCGGACCGACTCCCGAAACATGGTGGGGCATGGAGACCCTAAGCTACGACGGTGGGAAAACCTGGACCAAGCCGGTTCCATTGCCCGAGGGAATTCTCGGTCCGATCAAAAACAAACTTATCGAGCTTGAAAATGGCGATTGGCTCTGCCCATCAAGCACCGAGACCGAAGAGGAACCGAGCAAATGGCAAGTCCACTTCGAGAGACGTAGCTATGCAGATAATTCTTGGAGCAGGACACCTTCGCTCAACGATGGAGTCGAGATCCAAGCCATCCAGCCGACGTTGCTCAAAATCACGCCGGGAAATTCCGGCAAATGGAAGGCCATCGGCCGGAGCCGCCAAAACAAGATTTTTGAAACCACCTCCGACGATGATGGATTGACCTGGAAACCGCTGAGTCTCGGGACCCTTCCCAACAACAATTCGGGTCTCGATGCATTGACGCTACAAGATCGACGGCACCTGGTCGTCTACAACCACATCGGTGGCACACCTGGTCAATGGGGGGGCAAACGGACCCCCTTGAACGTCGCGCTCTCGGCAGACTCCGTCTCCTGGACCCCATCGGTCGTCCTCGAAAACACACCCGGAGAATTCAGCTACCCGGCCGTTATCCAATCGAGCGATGGTCTGGTCCACATCACCTACACATGGAACCGCAAAAAAATCAAACATGTGGTTCTGGATCCAACTAAGCTGTAGGCAAGATCCTCATAACGCGCGAGACAAGCTTTGAAAATCCTGGTAACCGCCTTTGAACCCTACGACCAGTGGAGCGAAAATTCCAGTTGGGAAGCCCTCTCGGAAATGCTCAAACTCTACGGCTTGCCCGAAGGACTCACCACTCGCCGCTATCCGGTCGATCTTCAACGCCTCGAAGCCCGTTTGAACAAAGACCTCGAAGCGGGCTATGATTCAGTCTTGCACCTGGGGCAATCCCCAGGGGCATCTTCGATCCATCTTGAAACGATCGCCGTGAACATCGCCGGAGTGACCTACAACTCGGGTCGGCTCTGGGGACCCTTGATCCCAGGGGCTCCTACGGCCTACCAAAGCAGCCTACCCTTAAACCAAATTCGCGACGAACTCCTGAGCGAAAAAATCCCGGCCTCGATCACCTACCACGCCGGAACTTACTTGTGCAACGCGATTTTCTACCTGAGCCATCACTGGCACGCCCAGCAAGGGCGCGCCTGCAAAATCGGTTTCGCCCATTTTCCCCTGATCACCGAACAAGTCGTCGAAAAGGGCCGCGAGATGCCTTCGCTTACCAAGCTGGAATTGGCCAAGGCGATCGCTAGGATGGTCGGTACGATTCGCAACCAAAGCCTGGATCCTAAAGACTCGCTAATCGCTTAAACACACAAGCCCCCAACACGATGGAAAAACCTTCCCCCGAAGATCTCGCTGCGAGCAATCTCACCGCAAGCAATCACAGTGGCGACTCCCCGATCGAAGAACTCTTTCGTCGATTCCAATCCGGCCAACTCTCGGCTCTGGAATTCGGTCAAAAGGTACTCGCAGTGTCGATCCCCTCAGAGGGAAATCTAACCCCTGACCTCGATCGCTTGAAACGAACCGGATACCCCGAAGTCGTTTTTGGGCAAGGCAAATCGACCGAAGCGATCCGACGAGTCACCGAGCGGCTCCTTGAAACCACCGACGAAATCCTCATTACACGCATCTTGCCCGAACAAGTCCGGGTGCTCGCCGATGTGTTCCCATCGACCCGCTGGAACCATCTTGCCAAAACGCTCCGAGTCTCCTGCTCGCAGGTCCCTCTAGACCCCGACTCCGTGCAAAGCGCTCGGCGCGTAGGGGTCGTCACGGCAGGAACGACCGACGAATCCGTCGCCCTCGAGGCCCGAGAAACACTGGCTTGGATGGGTGTGGCCTCGGAGTTGATCCAAGACGTCGGGGTCGCAGGACCGTATCGACTCCTTTCCCGAGTCCCAGATCTGCGCCGCTGCGCGGCCTTGATATGCGTCGCCGGGATGGAGGCAGCACTACCTAGCGCCTTGGCCGGACACGTCGGATGCCCCGTCATCGCGGTCCCTACGAGCGTCGGATACGGAGCGAATCTCGGCGGCCTCGCCGCCTTGCTCAGCATGCTCAATAGCTGCGCTGCAAACGTCACCGTCGTCAACATCGACGCAGGCTTCAAAGGGGGCTATGTCGCAGGACTGATCGCCAACATCGATCGCGATCCGAATCCTCAGCGATAAACTCCGGCCTGTAGCCGACTGGCCGGTCTATCCCTTCGAATCGACTGCGACAGGCTTTTGGGTCATCGGAACTCCCGCGATCCGTGGAGCGCTGCTCATGACAACCAGACCCATGGCCGTCAGGACCATGAGCATCACGACATACTCGACCGGTCCGGGTCCTGCGTCGCTTTTGAATATTCGATCAAGCATTTGCTTTATCCCAAAGTTGGATGGTTGAAAACTGCCCTCCAGGGCGACTGGCTCTGTGGTGGCGTAAAAACCTCCAGTGCCGATTGCCAAACCTCCATGCTGCAGACCTATCGACACCCCCAAGTGCCAATTCCGCGTTTATTTTTCCACTTCCACCCAAACGCTCTGGCCTGCATAATCCGACTTGTTGACGGACCAAATCGAATGGTGAACAATGCTCGAAGGATGCGGGCAGTAAAAACACCAAACCAACACCACGGATCACCTTTTCTAATCGCGAAAGCCGCCTATGTCGGACCTACGAACACAAGACCCAAGCGTTTGGCAAGTCATCGAAGACGAGGCCAGACGCCAAAAACAAGGTCTCGAGATGATCGCTAGCGAGAACTACACCAGTTTTCCAGTGATGCAAGCCGTCGGGAGTGTTCTGACCAACAAATATGCGGAAGGCTATCCGGGGAAACGATACTACGGTGGATGTGAACACGTCGATGTCGTCGAGACGATCGCCATCGACAGGGCCAAAGAGCTTTTCGGGGCCGAACACGCCAACGTACAACCGCACTCGGGCTCTCAGGCCAACATGGCCGTCTACCTCTCCCAACTCCAACCCGGCGACGTCGTACTCGGACTGGATCTTGCCCAAGGGGGTCACTTGACGCACGGGATGTCGCTGAACATCAGTGGCAAGCTCTACAAGTTCTACTCCTACGGGGTCGATCCGAAAAACCATCGCATCGACTTCGATCAAATCGCAGCGTTGGCCAAGGAACACAAGCCCAAGATGATCATCGCCGGGGCGAGCGCCTATCCCCGCGAAATCCACCACCAAAAGTTTGCCGAAATCGCCAAAGAGTTCGGCGCGAAACTCATGGTCGACATGGCGCACTACGCAGGTCTGGTGGCAGCAGGTATCCACAATTCGCCAGTCCCTCATGCCGATTTTGTGACCACCACGACCCACAAGACCCTTCGTGGACCACGCAGCGGATTGATCCTATGCAAAGCCGAATATGCAAAAGCCATCAACAGCGCTGTGTTTCCTGGAACTCAAGGAGGTCCATTGATGCACGTCGTAGCCGGCAAAGCCGTCTGCTTCGGAGAGGCGCTAGATCCCTCCTTTAAGCAGTACGGTCGCCAAGTCGTCGCCAACAGTCAAGCTTTGGCCGAGGTCCTCCTCTCGCACGGCCTGCGACTCATCAGCGGAGGGACCGACAACCACTTGGTTCTCGTCGATGTGACCGTCTTTGGTATCGGCGGCAAAATCGCCGAAAAAACCCTCGAGCATTGCGGTATCACTGTCAACATGAACATGATCCCCTTCGATACCCGCAAGCCGATGGATCCAAGCGGTGTTCGGATCGGCAGCCCAGCGCTGACGACCCGTGGGATGGGGGTCGACGAATTCAAAAAAATCGGCCATTGGATCGCCACCGCGCTCCACTCGCACGACAACCCCGATGCACTTGCAAGGATCCATGCCGAGGTCCAATCCATGGCCACCTCGTTCCCCGTTCCGGCCGAGCGCTCCGCCAGCGGAGCCGAACCGACGGCATATGCCTCCTAAGCCTCCTCTGAAAACCACAAGCCCATGCCAACCCCCCGCATCCTCATCGCCGACGACAATTCCGCGAACCGCGAACTGCTCGAAGCCCTTTTGGCCAAAGTCGATTGCGATACGCAAATCGCCGTCGATGGCCAAGACACGCTCGATAAGGTCAAGAGTTTTCAACCCGACTTGATCTTGCTCGATGTCATGATGCCCAAAAAGAACGGTTTCGAAGTCTGCCGCGCACTCAAGAGCGATCCTGCCACGTCGCGAATTATGATCCTCATGGTCACCGCCCTGAGCGAACTTGGGGATGTCGAACGGGCGGTCGAAGCCGGCACCGACGACTTTCTTTCCAAACCGGTCAATTCTCTGGAATTCCAGAAACGAGTTCGCAACATGCTCAAACTCAAAGGGACCGAGGATGAACTCGAACGACTGCGCGCATACATCCGGGAGATGGAAGAGAAAACTTGAAATGCAAAGTCAGTCCGACCCGAGATACGCGCTGAAGTTGCTCAAGCGCCTAGAACGCATGGTCGAACTCGAACACGTTCATACCGAGATCGCTGGAACCTCATACCCCTGGGCTCGCGTCGTCAATCCAGACCAACTGCTCGAACAGACCCTCCGCAACGACCAACCCGAATCCGCATCGATCGATCCGTTTTGGGCCGCTACCTGGAGAGCTGCCCAAGGACTCGATCGCTTCCTCGGAACGCTCCGATTGCCGACTGGGTCACGCATCTTGGAACTCGGCGGCGGCAGCGGTCGCGCTGGAATCTCAGCAGCCCTCCGAGGTGCGAGCGTCTGCATCACCGACGCTTCGAGGATGGCACTGATCATGTGCCGATTTAACGCTCGGTTCGTTTCGGATCGAGTGACGGTCCGCAAACTCGACTGGGCAAACCTCGCAGGCTTCCATGAACGTTTCCCCATCGTTCTAGGCTCCGACATCGTTTATAACCCGTCGCTATATCCGATCCTGGAACCTTGCATGCGACAAGTCTTGGAACCCAACGGCGTGGTCTTGCTGAGCGAACCCCAAAGACATACCGGTGACCGCTTCGAAACCTGGATAAGGCAGGCTGGCTGGCAATGCGATTCGTGCTTGATCGACCTCAAGGATGGCCAGAGAGAAATTCGCATCTTTCAATGCACATTGAAGGCGTTCGCATCATGAAATCCAATTCGATTAGACTTCGAATCCTCCTGGGATTCTTTCTGCTTTCGCCTCTGGGTTGCAGTCCCTCACCGACGCCTCCTGCACAAACATCTCCAGCACAGGAGCGCCCCGGGGCCCAAAACCCAACGCAGCCATCGAGTTCGCAGCCATCGAGTTCGAAGCCGTCGAGTTCTACCGGACGGCCAGAAACGGCCCGAGCCAGCTCTCTGAAGGCCCTGAAATTGCTCGAAGCTAGCCGATTCGACGATGCATGGGAAGAATGCCAAAAGGTCTTGTTCAACGCGCCCAACGATGCGCGAGCCCTGTACGTCTCGGCCGAGGTCCTGATCCATCGCAAGAAGATCGACCAAGCCTTGGCAATGGTCGATCGAATCGCCATCGGCGATCCGGAGTATGGGCTACTTGCACACCGCTCGGCCATGAATTGGTGCTACGATCGATCGCGGGTGGTTGCAGCCGAGGAACGCGCCTTGAAAATCCTCGAGCGAAAACCCGATGACTACGAAACCAACATGTTTCTAGCCGCCCTGCTGGATCTTCAGGGACGACGTTTCGAATCCTCGTTGATCATGCAAAAACTGGTTCGATTCAGCCCCCTAGACATGACCAACCTCGTGCTTGCGATCGACACGGTCAAACCCGTCGCTGGAGACGAAATGAGTCTCAAAAAGCTCGAGCAAAATCCCACGGAGATCCGACTCAAAAGCTCCTTGGCCTTCGGCGCGTTGTACGAAAAAAAACCCGAATTAGCGCAAACGCTCTTCGGCGAAATCTTGCAAGTCGATCGATCGGTCCCAGCACTTTGGATCGGACTTGGGCTCTCGCTGATAGACCAAGAAAAATGGAGTGAATTGAGCGATTGGTTCCAACAAGCTCCCAAAACAGGTATGGAACCGTTCCCGGACTACTGGCGTGCCATGGGGCTTTGGTTCCTCCACCAAAACAAGCATCAGGACGCTGCAAAGTGCTTTACCAAGAGCCTTGAACTCGATCCGATGAACCATCTTGCCGCCGGGCACCTAGCTCAGACACTTGCCATTCTCGGCGATACCTCCGGCTCGGCGATCGCCGAGCGCGCCTTCCAAGAAACCCAGCTTGCCAATCGGAATCTCAATTACTGCCGCGATGGCAATCGACGCTCCGAATGGATGCTTCAAATCGCCGATACCCTAGAGAGCCGTGGCAGGGTCCTCGAAGCGACCCTATGGCGGGAATTCAACGAACGATCCATCAATCCAAACTCGACCCAAATCAAAGAATTAGAGTCCCTCCGAAGCCGCCTGAGTCAATCCGGACCCGCATCGCTCCAAACCCGACTCGAACGATCCTCGGAGTCTTACCCAGAAATCGATTGGAAATCATTGAGCCTTTCGCCCAACTCTGCCAATAGCACTACCAACAGCTCGTCCGAGTCGCTAGGAAAGTCCGGAAGGGTCCAAGCCAAGCTTGGATGGACCGATGTGGCAAAAGAGCTCCATGCGGACATCCTCTATCGAAACGGTGACGATCCGAAAACACTCGGCATGCAGACCTACCAAAGCAACGGTGCCGGTGCCGGAGTCATCGATTACGATCGCGACGGATGGCCCGATTTGTTCGTCTTGCAAGGTGGCTCGGACCCAAGAGTCCCTGCATCGAATGATCCAAATGTCCTCTTGCGAAACTTCGCTGGATCCGATTTTCGAAATGTAGCCAATGCCGCAAAGCTCGATCAACGCGGGTACGGCCAAGGCGTTGCCGTCGGCGATTGGGACCAAGATGGATTGGCAGACCTGTTTGTTTTGAACTTTGGACAAAATCAACTTCTGCGAAACCAAGGGGATGGGACCTTTGAAGCCATCGCTATCGAGTTGATGAAAAGGGATATCGCCAACCACCCGGTCTGGAGTGTCAGCGGCGCGATTGCCGATATCAACGGCGATGGATTGCCCGATCTGGTCGAGGTCAACTACGCCTCGGGAATCGACGTCATTACCCATCTTTGCATCTCCAAAGAAAAAGTAGCTCAGGTTTGCCGTCCAACGGAATTTCCAGCCTCCGAGGACTTCATTTACTTGAGCGATGGCCAAGGTGGCTTCAGCTTGGCCAACCAAGATTGGAACTTGCCGATGCAAGACGGACGAGGGCTCGGACTCATCGTCGGTAACCTGGATCGAAAGCACGGCAACGATATCTACATCGCCAACGACATGTCCGCAAACAATCTGTACCTTAGCGCCCAGGACCCCAAACGCCCTGGCAGGTTTTTGGTGGCAGACGAAGCCGTACGCAGGGGATGTGCGGTCGATAACCAAGGCAAGCCGCAGGCGAGCATGGGAGTCGGGTGCGCAGACATCGATCGCAACGGTACGCTCGATCTATTCATGACGAATTTCATCGATGAATACAACGCGCTCTACCTACAGAACGCGACGGGTTTTTTTTCCGATGCCTCGCGTCGCTACCGACTGATCGACCCCAAAAAGAAAACGCTTGGTTTTGGTGCGCAATGCCTGGACCTCGATTGCGATGGTTGGCAGGACCTCATGGTCGTCAACGGTCACGTCGATGATTACCGGGCCAAGGGCCAACCCTACACGATGCGGCCAGAGGTTTTCCTGCAGCGCGATGCGGTTTTCGCCCAACAGCCTAACGAATCTCTAGGGGAGTTTTTCACCAAGGAGTACCTATCGCGAAGCTTGGGGTTGTGGGACTTCAATCGCGATGGGCTTGTCGATTGCTACATAACGCACTTGGACCATCCGATGTCGATCCTGAAAAACCAGACCATCACCGACGGAGCTTGGTTCGCGATCGAGCTTACCGGTACGCAATCGGAACGCGATGCGATTGGAGCGATGGTTACGGTCCGCGTCGGCCAGGAGACTTGGGTGCATCAGCGCTTGGCAGGAAACGGATTCGAGTGCTCGAATGAGGACTTCATCCACCTGGGACTCGGAGTCGCCTCGAACATCGATTCCTTGGAGATCGCATGGCCAAGCGGTCTAATTTCCCGATGGGAGAATATCGCCGTCAACAGCCGATACCGAGCCGTCGAAGGCCAGACGGAACTTGCTGAGGTAAAACTCCGATAAAATCCGAGTAGCACGGGACTCAATCATCCTTGTGCCAAATTGGCTAGGCGGGTACTTGCTCTGCAGGAGCTTTCTTGGGCTTAGAAGCTCGGATCGGGGCCGCTTCGAGGACCCGCATCTCCATCGGCATGAGGACCTCATGGGCGGGGACCAATTCGAGATGAGAGCATCGCTCAAGTTCGAATCGCCGGGGATTCTCCCTGCACAAACATAATGCCAAGAGGGACCGCGAGTCGGTCATCTTGATCGGACTGACGACCCGCTCGGTCAACTCGCCACTTTTGCTGCGGTATCGCAACCGAACCGCATAATCGTCTGGACAGACCATCGCTTGTTGCAAAATCGTATACTCGCTGCTTCCCATGATCATCCCTCGTTTTTCCAATGGTTGAACTTGCTCTACCCATGGAATATCGCCTGGGGGTGTGACACGTCTGGTCACGGGGCTTGGACGAAATCGTCCCAAACTGGAAAAAATGCAAAAAAACGGTAGTATCTCGGGAACGAATTCCCTTTCCCCAGCCCCCCAAGAAGGCCTCTGATGCTTCGACTCTCCCGGTTCTCGTTCGGTGTTGGCGATCGCTTTGCCCACCAAGCTTCCTCGCAGTTGCGGGCTTTTGAGAAGATTCTCGCCCAAGGAATCGAGGTGGTGCCGGTTTGGAATAAATCGAACCGCGAACACTCCTTTATCGGATCCGAACCTTCGAGCGTTCGAGCCGCAGCCGAGCATGCCGTCCGGGAATCGGGTTGGTCCCTTCCCTGGCACACCGATGCGGACCATATCCGCCTTGAAACCGTCGATCGCTTCCTGGGCAGTTCGGACTTCTTTACGATCGATGTGGCCGACTCGATCGGCAAACAAGCCCCTTCGGACGACGTCCATCGCTTTCTCAAGCACCATCCGGAACTCTTCGGTACGCTTCACATCAAGGGAATCGAAGAATCGATTTTTCTCTCCGGCGATGCGCTCGAAGAGATCGCTTCGAAGTACCTGATGGCGGTCCAAGAGGCCGGTCGAATCTTCCGCTACATCGAGCACAAACTCGGTTCAGGGAACTTCATCGCCGAGGTCTCGATGGATGAGACCGACCTTCCACAAACCCCTCAAGAGCTCTTGGTGATCCTGGTCGCCTTGGCCGACGAAGGGGTCGCCCTGCAGACGATCGCCCCGAAGTTTACCGGACGCTTCAACAAAGGGGTCGACTATGTCGGAGACCTCGATCGGTTCGCCAAAGAGTTCCATGATGACCTATGCGTCCTTGCCCATGGGGTCGCACGCTACGGCCTACCGAGCAACCTCAAACTCAGCGTCCATAGCGGGAGCGACAAGTTTTCGATCTATCCGATTATCCGCCAAGCCTTGGCCAAAAGCGGAGCAGGCTTGCATATCAAAACGGCCGGAACGACTTGGCTCGAAGAACTCATCGGACTATCCGAATCGGGTGACGAGGGGGTCGCATTCGTTCGAGAGATCTACGCATTGGCCTTGGAACAAATCGGCGCACTGACGGAACCCTACGCCAGCGTGATCGATATCCGCATGTCGGAACTTCCCGATGCGACCGAAGTGGCATCCTGGGACGGACCGCGCTGGGCCAACACCTTGCGACATATCCCCTCGCATCCGCAGTACAATTCCAACGTCCGGCAGTTGCTCCATGTCTCGTTCAAACTCGCTGCCAAAAAAGGTACACGCTACACCGATCTTCTTAAAAAACACTCGGATGTCATCGGTCAAAATGTCTTCGACAACCTCTACACTCGACACATGAAACCTCTCTTCCTCGGATGAACATTCGAATTCGACTCTCGCTCGTAGGCCTGATGCTCCAGGCAATAACGGCCCTCTGGGCATCGGCTCAATCCCCGGGCCTGGTTCCGCTCCCCTACAACCACCCGGGACTCGTCGTCGATCTCGGGGTCGGTCTGTGGGCTTGGCCGATCCCCTGCGACGCCGATGGCGATGGCGACTACGACTTGATCGTCTCGTGTCCCGACAAACCGTCAAATGGCGTTTGGTTCTTTGAGAATCGACAGGACAATCCCGCAACGGCCCCAACGACTCCCTCCGAGCTTCCGGTTTTTCAGCCACCGGTGCGACTCAGCAGCACCGTGCACTATGTCATGCCTAGCTACACGCCCCAGGGCATGCGGGTCCTGAGCCCTGGAAAGGAATACCTTCAATTCACCAAAACAGGGACCAAGGATTCGATCGAACTGAGTGTTCCTGCGAACTTTTACAAGCCGCAAGGAACCCAAACCAAAGGACCGAAAATTCGCCACAACCAATGGCACTATGTCGATTTCGATTTCGACGGGACGCTCGACCTGGTGGTCGGAGTTGAGGATTGGAGTTTCTACGGATGGGATGATGCCTGGGATCCCCAAGGCCGATGGGTAGCAGGTCCCTTACGCGGTTTCGTCTATTTCCTAAGAGGATTGCAAGACGGTCAATTTGCCGAACCGATCGCTTTGAAGAACGCCTCAGGCACTCCGCTCGAAACCTTCGGTTGCCCCTCTCCAAACGTCTTGGACTGGGACCAGGACGGCGATCTGGACCTGCTCTGCGGAGAATTCCTCGACGGGTTCACTTATTTCCAAAACGTCGGCACTCGCGAAAACCCCATCTACAAAGACGCGGTTCGGGTCCAAAGCTCCAACGGCCAACCCCTTCGGATGGATCTTCAAATGATCGTCCCGGTGGCCTTCGATTGGGACCGCGACCAATTCCACGACTTGATCGTCGGCGACGAAGACGGACGCGTTGCCTTGATCAGAAACACCGGCAAACGTTCAGCCGATCAAACTCCGATTTTCGAGGAACCAAGGTACTTTCAGCAGCTCGCCGATACGCTCAAGTGCGGGGCGCTTGCCACTCCCGTGGGCGTCGACTGGGATGACGATGGAGACGAAGACATCCTCTCGGGGAACACCGCCGGATATATCGAGTTCTTCGAAAACCTCAGCGGACCTGGAGTCGCACTCCCCAAATGGGACCGCCCCAAAAAACTTCTGGTCGACGGCACTGTTTTTCGTGTGATGGCCGGACCTAACGGTAGCATCCAAGGCCCGGCAGAAGCCAAATGGGGTTACACCACCCTGAGCGTCGCCGATTGGGATCGCGACGGCCTCAAGGACATCGTGCTCAATAGCATTCTCGGGAAGGTCGTCTGGCTCAAGAATATCGGTCAGCCGGGCACCCCGGTCCTGGCCCCTCCTGAGCCCATCGAAATCGATTGGCAGACTCCCCAACCCGAATTGGCCTGGGGATGGCTCAAGCCAAAAGCCAACGAGCTTTTGACCCAGTGGCGGACCACTCCAGTCGTTTACGATTTCAACCAAGATGGCCTGATGGACTTGGCGATGCTCGACACCGAGGGCTATCTGGTCTACTTCGAACGGTTCTCACATCAGAATGGATTGCGGCTCAAGCCCCCTCGCAAAGCGTTCCTCGACGCCCAAGGAAGTCCTTTGAGACTCAACTCCAGAACCGCCGGCGGTTCTGGCAGACGCAAGCTTGCCGTTTGCGATTGGAACGGCGATGGACACTTCGATTGGCTGCTGAACTCCAAAAACGCCGATCTGATGACCCAAACCCCAAGACAGACCAGCGATAGTCCCCCGCTCTGGGTTTTCCAAAACAGCGGATCCTTGGCCGATAAAAACATCGAAGGACACGACGTCTCTCCCACGACGATCGATTTGAATTCCGATGGCCTAAGGGATTTCTTAGGCGGAGCCGAGGACGGTCGCATGTACTATTTGCAACGTCAAGCCGCACCAAAGAGCGATGAAGCTCAGGAGCCGCCGTCTGTCGACGCGATCTATTACAACGGCAAAGTGGTCACCGTCAATTCCCGCTCTGAGATTGCCCAAGCTTTCGCGGTCCACAAGGACCGTATTGTCGCCGTCGGCGAGAATGCAATCGTGCGAAAACTCGCCAATAGCGACACGATTCAAAAGGACCTTGAAGGTCGCATGGTCCTGCCCGGACTGATCGATTCGCACGTTCATGCTCCCGATGCCGCGATCTTCGAATGGGATCATCCCATCCCCGAAATGGAGACGATTGAGGATGTGCTAGCCTACATTCGATCGCGAGCCGAAGTTCTCGAGCCAGGCAAATGGATTTTCGTCAGTCAAGTTTTCGTGACGCGCCTAGTCGACCAGCGGTTTCCAACCCGAGTCGAGTTGGATCAAGTGGCTCCCGAGCACCCGGTCTTCTTTAGGACCGGACCCGATGGTGCCCTGAATTCCCTCGCATTGAAACTCTGTGGTATCGATAAAGACTTTCAGATCACCGACGGCCAGCCAGGGTACATCGAGCGAGATCTAATCAGCGACGAACCCAACGGGATCCTTCGCAGTTGCACCCGTTTGGTTCAATGGCAGGACCCGGGCACCAAACCCAATCAACAGCAGCACAGCGAGCGACTGGAACTCCTTCTGCGCGATTACAACAGCGTCGGCTTGACGAGCATCTGCGATCGGTTGGCCAGCGACGAGGTGATAAGCCTCTACGAATCGTTGCTCTCGCGCGATGCGCTCAGTTGCAGGGTTTTTCTCTCGTATTCGGTCAACGCCCAAGCGTCGATGGAGGAGATCGAAAAGACGATCCTCAAGGCCGCTTCGCATCCTAGACACAATTACGACAATCGTTTGTGGCTCCGCGGAGTGAAGATCTTTCTAGACGGTGGGATGCTTACCGGAAGCGCCTACATGCGCGAGCCCTGGGGTCTGAGTTCTGTCTACTCGATCCGTGACCCGAACTACAAAGGCTTGCTCTACGTCGAGCCTAGCAAGCTTTATCGCATGGCCAAGCTCGCTTTGGAAAACGATCTACAATTCACGGCCCATTCAGTCGGCGACGGTGCGGTGCATGCCCTGATCGACGCTTACGAGAGGATCTCGGAAAAGGACTTTCAGGTCCGTGACAAGCGGCCTTGCATCACCCACTGCAATTTCATGAGCGCCGAAGCCATCGAGCGGATGTCCAAGGTGGGAATTGTGGCCGACTTGCAACCAGCTTGGTTGCTGCTCGATGGCAAGACGCTGTTGAAACAGTTCGGTCAGGAGCGTACCGCCTACTTCCAACCCTACCGTAGCTTGAACGAATCGGGAGTGGTCGTCGGTGGCGGTTCGGACCATATGCAAAAAATTGGGTCGCTCCGGAGCGTGAACCCTTACAATCCGTTCCTTGGAATGAGCAGCGCCGTGGCGAGAATGCCCCGAGGAATGGATAGCCCACTGCATGCCGAACAAGCCATCTCACGGCAAGAAGCCATCCGCCTGTACACTTGGAACAATGCGTATCTGACCTTCGAGGAAACCCAAAAAGGTTCCATCGAAACAGGGAAGCTTGCCGACTTCATCGTGATCGATCGGGATTTGATCGAGTGCCCGGTCGATCAGATCGCATCGACGAAGGTATTGGAAACCTATGTCGGAGGGAAACAGGTCTACCGAGCGAAATGATGGACGAGCAAACTTCAATCCGAGCCAAGAGACAGAACCTGCGATGAGAACTTTTGAAAAACGAAACGATCCGCAAATCGATAGAGCGTCGAGTCTCACCCAGCAGCACGCTTACCGACGTTGGCCGCAGATCGTGGGGATCGAAACGCTTGTGCCTCATGACATCATGCCTGGACTCCTTGCGCTGCGTTTGCACGTCCGGGATGCCAGCGGAACCCATTGGATCGGTCATGGCGAGACCTACTATATTCCGACGTCGGTCGCTGCAGTGATTCATGATTTTTTTGCTCCGAGGCTTCTGGGTGCCGATGCGTTGGCCATCGAGAGCCATTGGCGTTTCCTCTATGAACGGATGATCGCCTTTGCTGGCACGGGAGCCGAACTGCGAGCCCTATCGGCAGTCGACCTAGCCTTGTGGGATCTCTCGGGCCAGATCCATCAGGAACCGGTCTGGCGGTTGCTCGGTGGGCCGGTCCGCGACTCAGTCCCTGTCTACAACAGCAGCGGTGGACCGAGCTACGGCAGAAGCAATCAGCAGTTGCCGGCATCCTCCGGATGGCCCGGACACGGGGATCCCGGCAAGCCCGGGCCGCTCGAGGACAACTGGGCGAGCATGAACCGACCAGAGGAATTGGCTCAGGAACTGATCGAACTCGGCTACCGAGGCATGAAGCTCTGGTCGTTCGATGCGGTGTATCGTCGACAGGGCGGCCAGTTGTTTACCCCGAAGGACATCGACGAAGGACTAGCGCCCTTCCGAGCGATTCGCGACAAGGTCGGAGACAAGATCGACCTGATGCTCGACGGGCACGGCTTTTTTTCTTTGGCAGCAGCGCGACAGATCGCTCGAGCGATGCAAGAGGTCAAACCCTTGTGGCTCGAGGACATCCTGCGGCCCGACTGCGTCGAGACGATGGCCGAGTTTCGAAAGAGCATCGATATCCCTGTCGCCGTGAGCGAAATGCTCGTGACGATCGATGGCTACCGAAGGGTCTTGGAAGCCGGAGCGGCCGACATGATCATGATCGATCCGACCTGGGTCGGGGGGATCTCCGGAACGCGTCGAATTGCCGAACTAGCACAAGCCTACAACGTTCCGACCTTGATGCACGATTGCACCGGGCCGATGACCCTCTTGTCCGGCTTGCATATCGCCGGCTCGAACAGCGGGGTGGCTTACCAAGAGACCGTCCGTGCGCATCTTGCAACCCTTTATCCGCAGTTGATCGATGTCGAGGTGCGCGTCGAACACGGCCACCTGAGCTTGCCAGAGAGACCTGGCCTGGGGGCTCGGTGGAAAGAGGACCTCTTCGATCCGAAGCATCCGGGATATAGGATTTCCGAGATTCAAAGGTAAGCCAGTGCCTCGATTCAGCGTCCGGAAAGCTCGAAAGTGAATCTCCGATGAAAGCAATGATTATCGGATCAGGAATCGCAGGACTCAGCGCAGCAATTGCTTTGCGTAAAGCTGGTTTGCAAGTGGTCGTCTACGAGCGCGCACCTCGGCTAACCGAGGTTGGAGCTGGGATCAGTCTTTGGTCCAATGCATTGCGTGCTCTCGACAAACTTGGAGTTGGTGCAATCATTCGCGAACGCATTGAACCACTTCGAAGAAGCGAATTTCGGGGCAAAAACGGCTTTCTTGTCGCTGCGTCATTTCCTGCCTCGCAGTTGGAGCAAGCCCTAGGGTACCGTCCGGTGATCGGGATGCTCCACCGCGCCGAATTGGTGGAGTCACTCGCAGGATGCTTGCCAACCGATGTGGCACGCTATGGTTACGAAGCGTTGGCCGTTCGCGATACTGGGGAACAAGTCGAAGTCGAATTCGCCAACGGCCATCGCGAAGTTTCCGACTTAGTCATCGGAGCCGATGGAATTCACTCGAAGGTCCGATCGCTCCTTTTGGATTCCTCACCACCTCGCTATTGCGGCTATACCTGCTTTCGTGGAGTCACAACGCGACCTTATAGCATTGAGCCCGGCTATCTGGGCGAATGGTGGGGACGAGGATGTCGACTTGGCATCACTACATTAAGCAATGATCGCGTGTATTGGTGGGCGACGATCAACGCGCCCCAGAATCTCCGCGTTGAAGATAAACGAACTTGGATATGCGATCAATTTAGAGGCTGGGCTGAGCCCATTCCCGAACTGCTTTCCTCGACGCCCGACGTTGCCTTCTTTCAAAACGACATTATCGATCGCGCTCCTAATAGGAATTGGTACAAAGGGCGATGCCTACTCATTGGAGACGCCGCCCATCCAACCACTCCGAATCTAGGTCAAGGAGGTTGCCTCGCGATCGAAGACGCGGCCTGTTTGTACTCTTTATTCTCTAACTCATCGTCCTTGCATGACATCCTGCCTGAATTTGTGAAACTGCGATACGCAAGAACGGCAGCAGTCAATCGAGATTCAAACCGGCTTGGTAAAACCGGGCAGTGGAGCGGAAAGATAGCATGCTTGCTACGAGACACCATAGTTAAACAAGCTTTACCGATCATCGGAGTCCGTCAGCTCCTCAAGCATGCTCGGAATGTCGATCGTTTTCTGGTCGATTAGCTCGCGATGGTCGGTGAAAATCATCGATGAAAACGCGTTCTGCAAAGTAAAACTGCAGAGGATTTCGGTGAAGCTCTCCTATCTTTCAACCACAGAAAACACCGAAGACACGGAGGGCCAAGTGCCTTCGTATTCAACCAGTTTTAGATCTGCCATCGTGTCTTGTGCTGCCTCTAGTACGATGGCTGGATGGCAAGTACGATCGTACTTTGGCTGCTCAAAGGACTTGGCCAACACGCAGTAGATTGCCGTCTT
>Ga0208085_1000076_pt1 | contig 34945 bp, 29 predicted proteins | sample LakMenEpi21Jun10_FD_150721 | JGI IMG/M metagenome (GOLD analysis project Ga0208085, IMG submission 150721) | Freshwater microbial communities from Lake Mendota, WI - 21JUN2010 deep hole epilimnion (SPAdes) | ecosystem: Environmental > Aquatic > Freshwater > Lentic | place: Lake Mendota, Madison...
TCCGAGGCCGTGCGTGGTCGTGACGATTCGATCACGTTCATCCAGAAACGGGTCGAAGACCCATTTTACGGGCCAAGAGGCGCTCCTGATCCAATCAAAGCCCATACGCAGCGTCCTGGGGGGCTTGGTTAAATCCTACGCCGTTGGCTACGGGTTAAACGAAATCGCCTAGATACTATTCATCAAGCGATGATGGAGACGGACGGTCCCCCGATTTTTTTCTATTCACAATAGACTTATGCGCACCAGAAGCTTCTTGCCTGGTTCTTAAACTTGGCGAACTTCGCGCCTTTGCGGTGAATCTGGGACGCTTATCGATAGCCCGATCCTTAAACTACCCAACACCGCCGCAGCACTGACTGCCGTCTCGACGCGAAGGATCCGTTCCCCAAGGTCCAAAAGCCCAACTCCGTACTCAATTGCCTGGGCGACCTCTCCTGCGGTAAAGCCCCCCTCAGGCCCGACTGCGAAAACAACCCTGCTTTTGGATCCAACCCTCGATTCTGCTCCAAGGGGATCCTCGGCCAGCCATCGATCCGACCGGACAAACCGCACCCCGGATACCCCTGCCTCGTGCAGTGTCTGAGGATGGAGCATCCATAGACTCGATGGCTCGCCTTGGACCGATCTTGCGAGCCATTCCTTCCACCCAATGCTCGGATCGATATGCATGAGCCGATTGCGCTGGGACTGCTTGCAGGCCTCGATCGCATAACGCTTGAGCTTTTCGATCGCATCGGCATCGAACTTCGATACACTTCGCTCCGTATCGATCGGTGTGAGCCGATCGACTCCAAGTTCGACAAGTTTCTCGATGACACTCCTTTGCCGATCCCCTTTGGGCATCCCGATGGCAAAGTGCAATCGATCCTCATGATCCCGTGGCGCAAAAGTGCAAGACCGATAACTCACCTCGACACTTTTCTTTTCAACCGACTGAATCGTTCCATCCGCTTCATGCCCTTGGCCATCGAACACGACGCATCGATCGCCGCTCCCCAAGCGAAGCACCCGAGAAGCATGGTGCGATTCGGATTCGCAGAGCCTTAGAGTCCCCTGCTCCCCGAGCCGATCGACGAGAAAACGCGGAAGTGCCATCATTACTCCCCAACGGGTTGTGGCTCGGGTTTGATTCGAAACAAAAGAACATAAATGGCCGGCAAATTGATCAACGTCAGAAAAGTCGCGATCGAAAGTCCTCCCATAATCGCCATAGCCATCGGCCCCCAGAAAACGCTCCGGGTCAAGGGGATCATCGCCAGAATCGCCGTTGCTGCCGTGAGGATCACCGGCCGTGCGCGTCGCACAGACGACTCGATGACCGCTTGCCAGGGACTGAGCCCTTGAGAGATGTCTTGCTCGATTTGGTCGACCAAGATGACCGAGTTTCGCATGTCCATTCCGGCCAAGGCGATCACCCCCAGAAGCGCAACGAACCCAAAGGGTGCTTGGAATAGATGAAGCGAGGCAACGGCCCCGATGATCCCCAAAGGAGCGATCCCAAAAATAAGGAGCATCTTGCGAAAGTTTTGAACCTGCGCCATCAATAGCGTGAGCATGACCAGGATCATGATCGGAAACATTCCGAACAATGCGCTGTTGGCTTTGTTGCTCTCCTCGATGCTCCCCCCTAAATCGATGCGATATCCCGGTGGCAGTTCTGCTCGCATCGCAGCAAGCTCCCGATCGATCTGCTTGCTGACATCCGGGGCTTGGACCCCATCGATGATATCGCAACGGACCGAAAGGATCTGTTCCTGATTGCGTTGCCAAACGATGGGGGTTTCCTGAGCGTATTCCAAGTGCCCAATCTGCTGCAATGGGACGCTTTTGCCCCCGAGCGTAAAAAGAGTGATGTCCTGGAACTTGTCCAAATCCAATCGCTCCTCGTCGACGGCCCTGGCAACAACCGGCAGCGTTTCGGTCCCTTCGCGATAAAACGACACCGTCGATCCGCTCAAGAGCGTTTGAAGCCCCAACTCGATTTCTTGCGGAGAGAGCCCCAGGAGCCGAGCTCGGTCCTGATCGATTTTGACTTGGATGGTCTTGGCCGGCTCTTCCCATTCCAAGTTGACGTCCACGGTCGATGGATTCTGGCGCATGATCTCCCGAACACGGTTTGCAAGCTGCCGAACCACTTGTGGGTCCTGACCGACCACACGAAATTGAACCGGAAATCCGACCGGAGGACCAAAGTCCAGTCGAAGCACTCGCATGCTGGCCGAGCTGAACACCGGATCGTTGCGAAAGGTCTCCTTGAGCGAACGCCGAAGTCGCTCGCGGGCTGCGATGCTTGAAGTTTGAATCACGATCTTGCCAAAGCTCGGGTTGGGAAGATCCGGATTCAACGCGAGAAAGAATCGGGCCGAGCCTGCCCCTGCATAGCTCGTGTAGTACTGAATGTCTCCAGGCTGAGCCGCCTGGGCACTGGCATCGCCCGCACTGGGATCGCCCGCAGAGACCGAGGCTTCGGCATGGGCAAGCGACTTGCCGGGAAGAGCGCGCAAGGGCTCGAGTTTCGCTTCGATTTTGGAGAGCATCTGCGATGTCGCTCCAATCGGCGAACCTTCATTCAATCGCACATCGACCAGCAGTTCAGGTCTGGAGGATTGCGGGAAAAACTGCTGTTGCAGTTGAGACATCCCGTAAATGGAAAGGACGAATAGACCGAAAGTCATCGCAACGACCAGCCATGGCCTCGCCACTGCGGCTCGAACCATCCGACGCAGCAAGCGGTGGAAAGGGGTATTGAACGCATCATGATCCTCATGGCCTCCCCCCGATCCCGAGCCTTGCATCGCTGGGTCCGGCAACAACTTCATTCCCAACAAAGGAGTGAAAAGGACAGCGACAATCCATGAACAGATCAACGTAATCCCGACAACCCAGAAAATCCCTCCCGCGTATTCGCCCGAGGTCGAGCGGGCGAAGCCCACCGGTAGAAAACCCGCCACCGTGATCAGAGTTCCAGAAAACATCGGAAAAGCAGTGCTGGTCCAAGCAAACGTGGCCGCGTCGAGCCGACTCCACCCCTGCTCCATCTTCACGGCCATCATCTCGACGGCGATGATCGCATCATCGACCAAAAGCCCCAAGGCGAGAATCAAAGCTCCAAGAGTGATCCGATCCAGGTTCATCCCCATACTGTTCATGATCACCAGAGACATCGAAAGCACCAACGGCACACTCAATGCGACGACGATTCCGGTCCGAAGCCCCAAGCTTAAAAACGAAACGATCAAGACAATGATCAAGGCTTCGAAAAATGTGTTTAAAAACTCCCCAACCGACGCTTCAACCACGCGAGGCTGGAATGCGATGGTGTCGATCTGAACCCCCGAGGGGACCTCTTGCCGAATCGCTTCCCATTCGCGCATCAAGGAATTGCCAAGCTCCAAGACATTGCCTCCCTTGCGCATGACCACAGCGATTCCAACGGCCGGTTTGCCATTGAATCGCATCAGAAAACTCGGAGGGGTTTCGTAGCTTCGAGTGACCTTGGCGACGTCCCCCAAACGAAATACGCGGCCGGAGGCTTCTACCGGTACGGCCTCAATCTGTTGAATTCCGCTGAAATTCCGGTCGACGCGGACATGGATACGATCCTCCAAGGTGTCGACCGATCCGGATCGGAGCATCACACTTTGCCGGGCCACACTGTCGAAGATCTGCTGAGGTGTGATCCCCAAGGTGGCCAGCTTGCGATGGGAGAACTCCAGAAGGATCTGCTCCTGCTGGTTTCCGATAATGTCCACCTTCTCGATGTCGTTGACCTTCAAGAGTCGCTTGCGAGCCTCCTCGCTCATCCTCTTGAGCTCGGCCAGCGAATAATCGTCTCCTGTAAACGCGTAAATCGCGCTGTAGACATCCCCGTACTCGTCGTCGACGCTCGGTCCGATCAAGCTCGATGGCAACTCCCCTCGAATGTCGTCGAGTTTCTTGCGGACTTGGTACCAAGTATCCGTAACATCCTTGCCTCGTACCGAGTCCTTGATCTGAACAAGCGTCATCATCCGGTCTGCGATGCAGTAGGTCAGAAGGAAGTCGAGCTTGGGCGTCTCCCGGAGTTTGTCCTCGATGCGACGAGCGACGTACCGCTGCATCTCATCGGCGGTGGCTCCCGGCCAAACCGCCCCAACAACGATCGTCTTGATCGCAAAGGTAGGGTCTTCGGCTCTCCCCATCTGCCAATAGGCCACCAAACCCGCAATGCTGCTTGCGATCATCAGAAACCAAACAAACGCAGGGTGCGTTACCGCCCATCGCGAAAGGTTCCAACGAAGATCGCTGGAGAGCAGTTGTCTGCGATCCGAATCGTGATCCGAATCGTGGTCGTCAGTTGGAAGCATCGTGAATCCCAAGAAGCAATAGGCCGTACGTTCCCACTACTGGTTATCCTTCCATACCCGCACGCGGCATTGCGAATCGATCCGCTGAACCCCGGCGCTGACGATCAGGTCACCGGGCTGCAAATCTCCTCGCACCGTTGCACTCTGGCTCCCATACTTGAGGATCTCCACCGAGACCGACTCGACCTGGCCTTGATCTCTCACCCGCCAGACGATCGGTGTGGATCCCACTTGGGAGATCGCTCCCATCGGAATCGATAAACCTTGGTCTTCTCGGCGTTCAATCACCACGTTGGCACTCATCCCAATGGCCAGATCCACGGGAGGATCGATCAGGGTAAATTTCGCATCGTAGGTTCTAGACACCGGGTCGGCAATCGGCGAGATTTCCCGAAGGATGCAGGCGACTTTGACGCCGGGAGTCGACCAGAATTCGACGTAAGCCTTGCTCTGATGCACCGAGGGCTGCATCGATTCGGGAATACTCACCGCCGCCTCGAGTTCGTTGCCATGGACCCACTGAAGAACACTTTGCCCAGGGGTGATGACCTGACCTACCTCAGCCATCAATTGAGTGACCAACCCGTCTTGATCCGTCGTGAGCTCGGAATATTGGCGCTGGTTCTTGGCAAGGGTCTCTCGGTTGCTGGCCGCCTGCAACCGAGACCTCGCGGTATCCCTCGCCGCGACGGCCAGATCATGATCGGATTGAGATGTCGATCGGGTCTTGATCAAATCCGCCAAGCGCCGCTCCTCGGCCTCGATCTGCACGAGTTGCGATCTGGCCGCGGCCAAGTCGGCTTGGGCAACCTGAAGCTGCAAGTCGAAGTCGGTCGGATCGAGCCTGAAGAGGACCTGCCCTTTTTTGACATGCTGCCCTACCTCGACGAACCTCTCGACGATCTTTCCGGCTACGCGAAAACCCAATAGGCTTTGGTATCGAGCTTGAAGCGTTCCTGAGAACGAACGTTGACCCGATAGCGTTAAGCTAGGGTCGGGAATTTGATAAGCTCGAACCAACAGCTCGGTCCCGTTCTGAAGGCTCGTGAAGGCCGGGCTGAGCGAACCGAGAGGCTCGGCCGTCTTGTGCGAAAGCAACATCGACCCGGCAAGCAACGCCATAAGCATCGCGGCTGCTCCCCAACGCATCCATCGACTCTCGAGGATGCCACCGGACTTCAAAGTCGACTTCTTCGAATCGTAAACGTCGCTGGTCGCCAACTCTCTTGGCTCGGTCATCGAATCGGAGTCCTGGTTCAAAGGGAGCAGTTGGCTCATCGGTACTCTCGCTGAATCTGTTCGAATTGTGGATGAAACTCAGCCGAAAGCTCATCGACCATCCCGAGATACTCCTCGACGCTGTGAATCGGCTGCCAACCAAACCCATTGAGCAATTGACAGCAATGAATCCTCGTCGAGCGAATCGGATCGATGATGCCCAAGGCGGTCAGTGAGGGGCTGCTGGCCGTGAGAATCTGAGACCCAAAAGTGATCGCCCAGAGCCCAAAAACCATCTCCTCGGGAGACATCCGCTCAAGGGTCGGCAAGTCCCCCATGGCTTGGCCCTCACGCACCAGCTCGCTGACGATCTGCATGCAACCGGCCTCGCAGTTGCGGATCAAGGTTTGGCGATCGGGCGAAGATTTATCCCAAATGTTCGAATGCCGCATCCACTGCTCGACCTGAAACTCCTCGGTGCAACGTTGCGTGTAAAACTCACTGGCCAAACCGATGGCCATGATGCGTCTTCGCGCAAGTCCCGTGCCGCTAGCGGCCTTCTGAAAAAGTTTTTGCCTAAGCCGCATCGCCTCGAGTGCCAGCGCCAAGACAATCTCTTCTTTGTTGGAGAAATGCCCGTAAATGGTCCCTTTGGCGTACTCCATCAGCGAGGCGACGCGATCCATCGTCAAGGCTTGGAAGCCCTCGGCCAACAAAATCGGCTTGGCCACACGCAGGATCTCCCGCGTCCGTTCCTGAATTTCTCGTTGTTTTCGCGACAGTTCGACCATTGCGTCAATTATTGACGCCTCGTCAGATTTTACAAGTTTCCATTTGGCCAAGATTGTCCAAAAATCAGAGAATACCTCGTTGGTGTTCTAGGTTATAAAAGGGGGCTTGTCCTCAGATCGGGAACTTTGTCCCCGGTTGCGGGTTCCAAATCCTTAGGCTTCAACATCAACCGCCTTGCGCATCCACCGACTCACAGAGAGGTTTTCCGCGATGAAACGTCCGACATTTCATGCTGTTTCTGGATGGTCCCCGACCCTCCTTGCGACGATCTTGTTCGTAATCTTGTTCGTATTGGCAAGCGGCCCAGGCATCTTGACTACTGGTGCTTGGACGACTGGCACCTGGACCAATAGTGCCCTTGGCCAGGACTCGAACGAAACGGTCCCTAAGGAAACAAAGAAAGCGAAATCCGAAGAGAAATCCCCTTTGTTCATGCGGGTCAGCCAGACCGATGCCGGGCAACCTCAAGCCTTGGAATGCGCCGTGGCCAAGTACAAAATCGCCTCAGGACCCTATGCCGGCGCGGTCGTCGACCTGATCGGAGCGGTTCATGTCGGGGAAAAGTCGTACTATCAGCGGCTCAATAGCATGTTCAAGTCTTACGAAGCCATCCTTTACGAGCTGGTCGCCGAGTCGACCGACAAGCCGAATAAATCCGAGCGCCGCCGTGGTGGAAATCCCATCAGCTCGATCCAAACAGGGATGAAGGATGCACTGAAGCTCTCGTTCCAGCTCGAAGAAATCGACTATCGAGCCAAGAACTTTGTCCATGCCGATATGAATCCGAGCGAATTCAGCGACGATATGGCCAAACGAAAAGACGGGATCATCTCCATGGCCGCCCGACTCATGGGGGCAGGATTCGCCATGCAAAGCTCCAAAAAGAACAGCGACGCCCAAGCCGAAATGACCGCTGCGATGCTCAGCCGAGACCCCTTGAAATTGCGACGGGCGATGGCCAATCAATTCGAATCGCTGGACAATCAGATGGTTGGGATTGCAGATAAAGACGGAAAGAGTACCCTTCTGACCGAGCGGAACGCCAAAGCGTTTTCGGTGCTCGAGGAGCAACTCAAGGCTGGCAAACGCAAGCTCGGGGTCTTCTACGGAGCAGGGCACTTTCCCGACATGCACGATCGTTTGATCAAGGACTTTGGTGCAGAGCTCATCGAAACCGATTGGGTCGAGGCGTGGAACTTACGCACCGATGCGGTCAAGTAATCGTGAGCCGTCGCGGCCTCCGCTGATCCCCTTTAACGATCCATGGTCTTTCGATGGCTATTCCGCGCGTTGCAATTGTAGGCCGACCCAATGTCGGCAAAAGTTCGATCTTTAATTGGCTCGACGGTCGTCGCCTAGCGATCGTCGAAGACTTTGCCGGGGTCACCCGAGATCGCCTTGCGACCCTGATCGAACATGAAGGCCGCCACTTCGAATTGATCGATACCGGTGGAATCGGAATCGAGGATGTTGATAATCTGACCGACCAAGTCGAAATGCAGATCCTCACGGCCATCGAAGAAGCCGACGTGCTCCTCTTTGTCGTCGACTCGCGCAGCGGATTGGTCCCCCTGGACTCCGAGGTGGCCGATCGACTCCGTAAAGTCAACAAACCGATCCTGCTTGTCGCCAACAAAACCGACAGCCAATCCCAAGACTCCAACGCCGACGAATTCCATCGCCTCGGATACGGCGATCTGATGCGCGTGAGTGTTCTGCAGAATCGATACAAGTCCGATCTGCTCGCCTGGATCATCGAGCACCTACCGGAATTCGACGCGTCGGCCGAGGAAATCGAACCCCCGACGATGAAGGTCGCTATCGTCGGTCGTCGAAACGTGGGCAAAAGCACCTTCGTCAACACCCTGGTCAACGAGGAACGATGCATCGTCAGCGAAGTCCCAGGCACCACTCGCGATAGCGTCGATGTGATGTTCGAACTCGACGCCCACAAGTTCATGGCGATCGATACCCCAGGGCTACGCCGAAGCAAAAGCGTCAAAACCAACATCGATTGGTATGGAACCCACCGTGCCCAACGCAGCATCCGACGCGCCGATGTGGTGCTCCTGTTCTTCGATTGCACCGAGCAGATGAGCAAAGTCGACAAACAACTCGCTCACTACATTCACGATGAGTTCAAACCCTGCATCTTCGTGATCAACAAATGGGACAAACTCACAGGCCAAATCCCAACCGAACGATGGGTCGAATACATCCGCGAACACTTTCCGACCATGGCCTATTGCCCAATCGCTTTCATCACCGGGCAGACAGGTAAAAACGTCAAAACGCTCCTGAACCACGCGCAAATGCTCTTCAAGCAGTCCAAGGAACGGATCTCGACGAGCATGCTCAACAAACTCGTTCAAGCCGCCTTGGAAAGGCACGAACCACCCCTCTACCAACTCAAACGACCAAGAATCTACTACGCGACCCAAGTTGCATCGCAACCTCCTACCATCGTTCTGGTTTGCAATTCCACCCAAGGCTTCTCGAACCAATACCGAAGGTACCTCTTGAACTTCCTCAGAGATCACCTTCCGTTTGGCGAAATCCCTATCAAGCTCTACCTGCAACCACGCAAGAGAGATGACGATCGGGATGACATCCAAACGAATCAACGTCCAAGTCGCAACGCAAAACCCGGCGAACAATGGGAAGGTGCCTTCGACGACCAAGAACGCGGCTCGAACTCCTACGGCGAATCGGGCTTCGAAGGCATCGATCTCGAGGATGACGATGAGCTCGAGGATGACGATGTAGAGCTCGAAGACGAAGATGAGCTCGAAGACGAAGATGAGCTCGATGATGAAGATGGGCTCGATGATGAAGATGAGCTAGAGGATGATGATGAGCTAGACGATGAAGATGCCCCTCAAGGGGATCAAGCCATCTCCCCTCCAAAAACTCAGACTCCTGATTCCACCAAGAAAGACGCCAAGGAATAGCTCCCATGCCCTCGGTCGCTCAACTCACGATCGGATACGCCGGGCTGGGAAATATGGGAATGCCCGGAGCAAAGCACCTGTACTCCGCCGGTGCGAATCTTAAGGTTTGGAATCGATCCGACGCCCCTGCGATCGAAGCTCAAAACGCAGGGTTAACCCGAGCCGAATCTCTCAAAGAACTCGCCGAACATGCCACCGGGGGAATCGTTTGCCTGAACCTTGCCAACACCCAAGCCGTCGAGTCGGTCGTCTTCGGACCAGGCGGCCTGGCGCAGTTCTGCTCGCCAGAGACCTTGTTTATCGACTTTGGAACCTCAAGTGTTCTCTCCACCAAAGAGTTCGCTAAACAAAGGCGGTGGGTCGATGCTCCAGTCAGTGGAGGACAACTCGGCGCCCAAGCCGCCAGTTTGTCGATCATGGCCGGCGGGGATCCAGAAAACTTCCAACAGGCCCTACCCGTCCTTGAGACCGTCGGGAAACGGATCACTCACCTCGGCCCACCAGGATCCGGCCAAGTCGCCAAACTGGCCAACCAACTCATTGTCGCCCAAACCATCGACGCGGTGGCCCAAGCCATCCGCTTGGCCGAACTGGCCGGCGTGGATCCGAAACTCCTGCGAGACGCACTCCTGGGCGGCTTTGCCGAAAGCCGAATACTTCAACTCCACGGCGATCGGATGATCCGACGGGATTTTCAGCCCGGAGGAAGGTCCGAGCTGCAACTCAAAGATGTGCGACTGATCTGCGAATTGGCTCAAAACGTCGGACTCAAATCCGAAACCCTCGACCATTGCCGCCATCAATGGGAATTGCTTGTCGATCAACTCGGGCTCGGGCAACTGGACCACTCGGGATTGTTCAAGCTCTACGAATAACGGAAAAACGGCTCGGGAATCACTATACTGAAGCGATCCTTCAGGTGCTCTCGGGACCCTCGATCATGAAAAAAAACGCGATTCGTATTCTGGCTCTCCTGTTTTGCCTCGGTGTGGCAATCGATGCCATTCCCGAATCCTACGCGTGGGCCTCGAAATGGAAAGCTTGGGTCCATCCGGCCCTGAGAACCCTTGGACTCTCCCAAGGTGATTGGCCCTTGTTTGCCCCCAATCCAGTTCTCAACAACGGGGTGCTGGTCGGAGAAGTCACCGATCAGTCAGGTAATCCAGGAACCTGGACATCCATCGATTGGCAAACCGCTTCGGTCTGGACCAAGTTCCATCGGTTTCGGCACATGAACTACCTCCAACGGCTACCCTACAACCATCTGGCTGCAAACGATTTTGCCGACTACCTCTTGGCTTCGATTCCAGAGCGTGAGCCCGCATTGGGCAGTGTCGCTTGGGGGCCCGAAAATCAAATGCTCGACCCCAAGCCGCTTGTGCCTCCGATGCGCGACATCAAACTCTACCACTACCGCAACACCATGGCGATCGAGGAGGGCCAAGGACTCCCGGCATTGGACCAAACCCAGTGGAGCACTCAAATCCGCTTCATCGTTCGCCGCGAGGCGATTCCATGATCGGATCCATCATCGGACTTGCACGGGCTTCTCTCCGACGATGGGATCATTTCCTCTTCGAGTCGTGCGATCCTCTTTTGGCTCCGGTCCTGCGCATCGGCTTTGCTCTGCTGATCGTGATCCAAACCTTGTGTGTCTGGCCCGATGCAGCTTATTGGTACTCCGACTCGGGTGTCCTCAAGAGCCAGACTGCCGAGCAAATCCTCGGCCCACAAGCTTGGTCCCTCTTACATTGCTTGGATTCCGAGCCATGGATGGCTCAACTGGGACTCCTATGCCTGTTGGTCCACAGCGGACTGATGCTCCTAGGGTGTTACTCGCGGTTCCAAGTCGCTGCGATCTTTGTCTGGTTGGTTTCGTTTCAAAACCGCAATCCCTTGATCACCGACGGTGAAGACACCGTCTTTCGCATCCTGGCCTTCTTGTTGATCTGGCTCCCCCTGGACGCCAAATGGTCCGTCATGGCGCTGCGGGATTCTAAAAACGCCCACCGCACTCCGACATCCAAAGATGCTTGGGCTCTTCGTCTGATCCAGTTTCAAATGACCGTCATCTATGCGTCGACGGCCCTGTGCAAACTCGAAGGGGAAACCTGGCAAAATGGTTCCGCCGTGGGCTATGTCTCGCGTATGACCGATAACTTCGGCCGATGGATCTCGCCCGAATGGTTCGACCTGCCATGGATCACTCCCTTGGCCACCTGGGGAACGCTGGCCGTCGAAGCCTTCCTGCCATTTGGCTTGTGGATCCCCAAGATCCGCTGGTTTGCCATCGGCCTTGCAGCACTGATGCATCTAGGGATCGAGGCTTCGATGAACCTCTTTTTGTTTCAATGGGTCATGCTCTTAGGATTGGTCTCCTTTGCGGGAAAATCCAAAGCTTGAGCCTCACTCGTTCGACTCGCCCGAGCGATTCAAGAATGCTTCCCTGCGGTAGAGAAACGTCGGCAGTGCGAAACAGATTCCGACCAAGAAAATCGCAGCAAAATGCCAAGCGAAACCGCGGATCTTGAGCCGCTTGGACTCTCTGGCCATCCAGATAGTGCAGGCCGTGGCCGTGAGCATCAAATCCCAACTGAATCCGGAGATCACCCAGGTCGCAAAAGGGGCTGCAAAGAACTCAGGCCAAGCTTGCTGACCGGCCCTTGTAAAATGGAGCCCGAAGCAAACCATCGGTAGGATCAATCCGGCAAGTGCCAATAAACCATAAACCTGTCGTATTCCCATCGGACCTATCCTTTTGCGCCAACCCTTCATGCCAAACGCCGATTAGCTCCCGAAGAGATCCATCCGGGCTTGGCCTTTGCCGTCCTCGGTCACATAGAACGGCCTGCGTTCCACATCGAATACCGTTTTAGGGCTGATCCCAAGTGCGGTCAACAACGTCGCGTGCAAGTCGGTCACACCGATCGGATTTTCAACGGCGATGCAAGGGCGCTCGGGGGCTGTCTTCCCATAGAGGAACCCCTTCTTGACCCCGCCTCCCCACATCACGACGCTCGAGCCGGCCGTGAAGTGGCGATGCAATCCGTAATGCTTCATCTCGGTCATTTTGTCGACCTTCTCAGCCTGATCGGCCGCGTTCGAGCCGGGTTGGCCTTCCATGATCATGTCGCGACTGAATTCACTTGCCAAAACCACCAGCGTCCGATCGAGTAACCCTCGGGACTCCAAATCTAGAATCAACTGAGCGATAGGACGGTCGATCTCGGACTTCATCCTGCGGAGTGTCGTATGCCCGTCGGCATGCGTGTCCCAATGCAGGAACGGAACGTACTCGGTGGTTACCTCGACATACCGAGCCCCGGCTTCGACCAACCTACGGGCCAGCAAGCAGCCTCGTCCGAAACGGCCCGTGTCGTACTTCTCGTAACTCTCTTTAGGCTCAAGGTTGATATCGAAGGCTTCGCGCTCCTTCGATTCGAGCAAACGATACGCTCCTTCCATCGAACGGATCATCGAATCGCGATGGAAGTCGCTCATCGAATCGCGCTCGGGATGCGAGTCGGCAAGTTTGCGGTAAAAACGATGCCTGTTTTGGAATCGCGCAAGCTCCATTCCCTTCGGCGGACGGACCGACAGGGCCGCTTCCTCAGGAAAAGGCAAATTCATCGGGGCATACTCGCTTCCAAAGAAACCCGCCGTGGTGAACGCCTTGAGTTCCTCTTGCTCTCCGACCCCTTCGAGCCTCTGTCCGATGTTGATAAACGGAGGGATCACTGGGTTGTTCGGGCCCAATACCTTGGCGACCCAAGCCCCTAGATGCGGACATGCGACGGTCTGGGGTGGAACATACCCAGTGTGCCAGTGATATTGGTGGCGGGAATGCAAGATGCTACCCAAGTCTGGCTGGACATGGGAACGGATCAACGTGGCTCGATCCATGACCTTGGCCACATTCTCAAGCCCCTCACTGATTCGGATGTTGTCGACCGCCGTAGGGATCGACGGGAAGGTGCTCACGACCTGCGCGACCGGCTTGCCGACCTCAAAGGGCTCGTAATGCTTGGGATCAAAGGTATCCGGAGCCCCCATCCCACCACCCATCCACAACACGATGATCGCGTCGGCTTTGGCCTTCGGATGGAGAATCTGCGTGCCATCGGAAAGCGCATGGACAAGCCGTGGGCTACTGAGTCCTAGCGTCGCGGTCGCCGCGATGGAGAGTTGCTTGAGGAAATCTCGCCGAGCATGGGATCTCGGGGCATCGGGGTCGAATTCATAAGGATGCATCATCGGTGCTTTTCTCTGGCTTGGGGTTTCAAAGCTGTTCCTATCGGGCGATCAGCTATCGGGTTTTCAGCTAACGGGTTTTCAGCTAACGGACATACTGGAATTCAGGCAGCATCACAACCGACCACAAGATATCCTCAAGCTCGGTCACTTCCAACGTTTGGCCAATCCATTCCTCGATCGTCGCGATCTCCTCGGTCCGAGGATGCCGACTCAAGGCGTGCATATAAATCCGGTCGATCAGTTCTCGGCTAGCACCCGCCGCAGCAGCCGCATCGCCGGTTTGCGCAGATGCTCGGCGCGCGTTCCAAAGCACTGCCCCACGCTCGAGCCAATCGGCAAGCGTCTGACCGTTGGACAAATCCATCGCTTCGAGCGTCGTGAGCTCCGTCGGTCGCATACTGACAATCTGATCGCGGTTGGGACGCCCAAGGCTTCGCATGAGGGGATCGGCTTTGATCAACGAGGCCCGCACCATCGGGCCGTCGAGTGGTCCACGAGCCAGCCCCATCGCGATTTCATTTTTCAATCGGCCCCCCCATGGCCCGTTAGCAACGACCGCATTTTTCCAATCGTTGACTCCCTCGGCGAACTTGCCCTGAGCATCCAGAGCCGACGCGGTGTATTTCCATCGGTCCGAGGAAGCGATCGAGACGGTACCACGCGGATCGATAAGCTTCATCTCGAAATAGAGCGCCGCGGGGTTCGGACCGTTTCCGCCGTTGATCGCCTCGACGAGGATCACGTTCTGGCCGACCCGCAGAGCGGCAATTGCGTCAAAGCTCTCGAGGCTTTCCCAGGCTTTGTCCTGGGCGATCAAACGATCGTTGATCCAAAGCCGGTACTCGTTGTCGCAGGTGATCACGCCGAAGGCTTGGTTCGGAAGCGCATCGAGCGTGAAGGTCTCCCTCAAAGCGATTTTCTCCCCTGCCGGAGGAACGCTTGGCGATCGGGCCGTATCGGACCAAATCCAGACTCCCTGAGGATCGGTTGCTTTGGGCTGCGCAGCGTCGATTTCGATCGGTTTGCCGCGTTGAATCGGTGCATCGAACTTGCTCGGCGCCGATCCGGTCAGTTGCCAGACCGCATCGACAAACTGCTCGGCGGTCATCCTCCGAGCGCGGGGGCCTTGGTAAGCATAGGCCACCGTGGATTCCCTCTCTTCGAGCCGTTCGGACTCGGCTCGATAAGCCTCCGAGGAGGCGATCGTAAAGAGTAGCTCCTTGAGGTTGTACCCGTGGTCGACAAAGTCGACTGCCAAATGATCGAGCAAATCCTCGTTCCAAGGTTGGCTTTGCATCGCATCGGTAGGATGAACGATCCCGTAGCCCATCATCCGGTGCCAAAATCGATTGACGATGGTTCGCGAAAATCGACCGTTTTGAGGGTGGGTCATCAAGCCTGCGAGCTGCTTCAACCGCTCCGGTTGGGCCGCTTGTGCGTCGATCTTCCCGAGCTCTTCAAAGAGCCAACCGGGACTGGCCGTCTGACCGATCGGCTTATCGCAACGATGGATCTGCAACGGGCTGTTCGAATAGACGGCCGCCAGTCCGTAAGCGTCCTTGAGGGTCCAGCGATCGATGAAACTATCGTGGCATGAAGCGCATTTGAGATTGATTCCCAGGAATGCTTGTCCGAGACTCTGCGCGAACTGAATCTCGACGGTTTGTCCAGCGCTGACCTCACCACGCCATCGAATGCCGTTGGCAAATCCAGCGCTTTCACCAGAAAGGGGCGCAATCAACTCGCGGGCCATCGCATCGTAAGGCTTATTGTTGATCAACGCCTCGTAGAGCCACTTGGAGATCTGCGTCCGGCCTCCGGTGATGAACCCGGTTCCGGAATAGTCGTTTCGCAACTGATCGTTCCAAAACGTCAACCAATGCTCGGTGTACTCGATTTCCCGATCGAGCAACGAACGGATCAGTTTCACACGTTTGTCCGCCGTCGGATCGGCCAGGAACGCTTGGGTCTGCTCAGGGGTTGGCAAAAGTCCGATCAAATCCAGGTACAAACGCCGGACAAAAACCTCGTCCTTGATCGATCCGAGCGGAGCGAGCGAGCGAGCAGCGCGGTCGGCATCGAGGATACGATCGATCGGATGGGTACGATCCGGCGAACTCGGAGCCGGAAGCTCTGGCCGCCTGGGCAGCAGAGGTGGCTCGTAACCTTGTGCCCCAAATGAAAAACCCTGCTCCCACGGCAGACCGGCCCGGACCCATTGCTCGATTGCAGCGATCTCTGCCGCGCTAAGGCCCGGACCCTCAGGGGGCATCCGCAAGTCGGGATCCTTGGTCGTCACCCTGGTGAGCAGCTCGCTGGTGGACCTGTCTTTGCTGAGCACCTCGGCTCCGGATTCACCCCCCGCGAGCATCGATTCGCGGGAGTTGAGCGACAGGCCACCTTTCTTTTGATCCCCCGTATGGCACTCGGCGCAGTGTTTCTTGAGCACTGGTAGGACCTTGTGGGCAAAATCAAAAGGCTCCTGGCCAATCGACTCGCCGCGCAAAAATCCAAAGCCCAGCACGCATCCTAACGCTGCTGAAAACCATGGAGCAAACGGTCGACTTAAGAGGGTTTTGAACATCGATTTGGAAGGAATTACAGGATGGGTTGTCGGAGAGAGTCGGTTCGAAACAACATGGTATTGTAGCACGCACAGGCCACGCCGACTAAAGCAAACCCAAAGGTGCCGCACCGGGAATCACCATGATCTTCCCATCACCCATTCGACCCGTCTTGCAGGCTGCCTCGAGCAGCTCGAGCACCTCCTCGAGCCTGAGTGCATCGACCCAGATCGACAACTCGACCTTGGGCAAAAACGCCAGCTCGAAATCGCTGCCAGAGTAACGATCGAGCATGTTCTTCTGACGACCAAAACCCTTGACCTCTTTGATCAAAAGCGATTCGATCGGCGCGAGCTTGAGACTGTCGAGCAAGGCCTCGACCAGATGCGGACGGACAACCGCCAGAATCAGTTTCCATTTGCTATCTTCTTCCGCGTTTTGCACGTTCCGACTCCGATCGCATCGCTTGGTGTCCAGCCCCCTACAAACCGCCCAAAGGCCCCAGTCTGAATCCCTTTGGGATCAAACTTCCGGCCTTTCCATTTCGAATTCCTGCGGCTAATATCTTAACATTGTTTTCTGGGTTCCAACCACTCTGCAACCCACCCCGATTGCAACGAATCCGAAACTTCGACCACTCTACTAAGTCGCTAGCCTCTCCGAGTCACCTGCCGTGCCTTACGCTCAGATCGGTCCCATCGCGGTCCACTTTCCCTCCCAAATCGAAACGGCCGATGTGTGGGCAGCCGAGCACCCTGAATGGCATATTCAGGAATTGATCGAAAAAACCGGGATCGAACAACGCTTCATCGCCGCTGCGAACGAAACGGCCAGCGATCTGGCTTATCAAGCCTGCACCAAACTTTTTGAGCAAAACAACATCGATCCGCGGTCGATCGATTACCTGATGCTCTGCACCCAATCGCCCGACTACCCGTTGCCTACCACCGCTTGCCTGCTCCAAGATCGCATCGGTATGCGTACCAATGCAGGTGCCATGGACTTCAACCTGGGCTGCTCGGGCTACGTCTACGGACTCGGGCTTGCCGAAGGCCTCATCGCTAGCCAACAGTGCAAACGAATCCTCCTGGTAACGGCCGAAACTTACACCAAATTCATCGACCCAGACGATCGCGCCCTGCGGCCAATCTTCAGCGATGCGGCCGCAGCGACCCTGATCGAATGCTCACCGACCCCCACGCTCTTGGGCTTCGAATTCGGTACCGATGGCAAAGGTGCCAACACCCTGATCGTCGGAGACGGGGGAGCCCGATGCAGCGAGCAAGCGATCCAGCCCAAACGACGCCGACGCTGGAACAGCCGTCTGTACATGGACGGGCAGAGCTTGATGGATTTCTCGGTCGTGGCCATCCCGGATTTGGTCCGCAGCATCCTCTCGAAATCCCAGCTTACTCTCCCCCAGATCGACCGACTCCTGATGCATCAAGCGACCCGCAAAATGCTCGAAATGCTTCAGCGAGCCCTCGAGGTCGATGCAACCAAACTGCCGATCCGATTGGCCAACCGAGGAAACACCGTCTCCTCCACCCTGCCGATCCTTATCGACGATTTGCGCCGCGAAGGAGTCCTACGAGCCAACCAAAACCACATGCTCGTCGGTTTCGGCGTAGGATGGTCTTGGGCCGGATGTGTTTGGAAAACCTAATGGTTACATTTACCCCCTAGCATGCGGTTGGAAAATCAGGCTCTTTTGCTGTTCATTTCAACCATCGTCCTAGGCACGCACCCCATGCTGACCTCTCTCCGAGCACCGACCGAGCCTCTCATGGTCCATAACGCGGTCGATCCGAAACCCACGAGCCAACCGACGCTGAGCGTCGGTGCGGTGGCCTATTTGAACACCAAACCCCTCATCTTTGGACTCCAGGATCGCCTCGAAGGCTTCGCCGATCTCCATCTTGCCCTGCCGAGCCAACTCGCTAGCCAAATGCAAGACCATCGCCTCGACATAGGACTCATCCCCGTCGTCGAGTACTTGCGAAACCGAAACGACTACAGGCTCATCAGCGACGCAGGAATCGCCTGCCGCGGCCCGGTCTGGTCGGTGCGAATCCTCTTCCGCGTTCCCCCGGAACAGGTCCGCTCGTTGGGGACCGACGAAGGATCCCGAACCAGCATCGCACTTTCCCAAGTTCTCCTGGCCAGCCGCTTCGGTCGACTCCCGGAACTGATCCCCTTCCCGATCCACTCCGAGCCCAAGGACTGCCCGGCCGACGCGGTCTTGGTCATCGGCGATCGAGCGATGAACCCCGAACGCTTCCGTTCCGATTTCTTCTTCGACTGGGACCTGGGTGAAGAATGGTTCCGCGAGACCGGGCTCCCCTTTGTCTTTGCGATGTGGGTAGCTCGTCACTCCGACCTAGATGATCCGCGAATCATCGAAGCGCTAGAGGCCAGCCGCGATGAGGGCTGCCGGAATGTCGATGCGATCATCGCCAAATACGCCAAAAGCTACGGACTGAGCGACGCGGCTTGCAGAGAATACCTCACGCATTACCTCCAATTCCGAATCGGTAGCCTCGAGCGCCAAGGTCTCGAGGAGTTTTCGCGCCGTTGCACCCAACTAGGGCTTGCTTGACTAGGTACAATGCGGAACAACCTCCAATCTCCAACCGGCAAAACATGATCGCAACTTCAAACTCCAGTGTTCGCTCGATTCTCGATAAAGCGATCGCAGGACAACGTATTTCCTGCCAAGAAGCTTTGGTCCTCCTCCAGAGCGCAGACCTGAGCGCCCTCGGCCAAGCGGCACAGGCAGTCACCAACCGTCTCCACCCCGAGAACTACCGTACCTACAACATCGATCGGAACATCAACTACACCAACGTCTGCACCGCCGTCTGCGACTTCTGCGCGTTTTACCGAACCCCGAAAAGCGACGAAGGCTACGTCCTGGATAGACAGGAACTGCTCGAGAAGATCCAGGAAACCGTCGATCTCGGCGGCAACCAAATCCTCATGCAAGGTGGCTTGCACCCCCACTTCAAACTCGAGTGGTACGAAGAGCTTCTCGGGGATATCAAATCCAGATTCCCCAACGTCAATGTACACGGATTTAGCCCGCCGGAACTCCACCATTTCACCAAAGTCAACAAGCTCTCGATCGAAACGGTACTCGGAAGGCTCAAGCAGGCTGGTCTAGGAAGCATTCCAGGGGGAGGAGCCGAAATCCTCGTCGACCGAGTCCGCTCGGCAATCACACGCGGCAAAGTGATGACCGACGATTGGCTCAATGTCATGCGAGTCTGGCATGAAATGGGTGGCATCAGTTCGGCAACGATGATGTTCGGACACGCCGAAACCCTCGCAGAACGTATCGAACACCTCGACCGACTCCGAAGCCTTCAGGACCAGACCCAAGGCTTTACCGCCTTCATCTGCTGGACCTTCCAGCCCGAAAACACCCAGATGAGCCACATCCCTCCGTCCGGCTCGTTCGAGTACCTGAAAACCCAAGCCGTCGCGCGATTGTTCCTCGATAATATCCCGAACATCCAAAGCAGTTGGGTCACCCAAGGACTCAAGATCGGTCAACTGGCCCTCCTCTTTGGCGCCAACGACATGGGCTCCTTGATGCTCGAGGAAAACGTCGTCGCCGAAGCCGGCACAGTTCACTTCTTGACGCTCGATCAGATCCGCGATGCGATCAGCGAACTGGGTTATATCCCTCGCCAACGAGACGTGTTTTATCACCTGCTCGACGAAGCCTTCGAGCAAAAAGCGGTCGAAGCCAACAGGGCGAACAAACCGATCGAAAAGCAGTTGACCAACCTCGGACCGCTGATCGATAAGTGACCGCTCGGGACGGATCAACTGAGCATGTTTTGAATACCCAAGACCGAATGAAGCGCCGAGAGAAAACCTTCGGTGTCATTCTTCCAAGCCACCTCGGTTGCCGTCTGAGTCCGAAGGTCCTTGATCTGCACGAGGCCTTCGTCGAGTTCACGCGCACCGGCGATCAGCGCAACTAAAAATCCACGCTGGTCGGCGTACTTCAATTGCTGACCGAGCTTCTTGGCCTCTGGATAGACCTCTGCGGATATTCCAGCCGAGCGAACCACCGCCGCAAGCGCAAAATAGTCGTTGATCCGATCGGGGTCAAAGAGCGGAATGAAAACGTCCGCAGCCCTCGGCGACTCTTGGAATCGATCCAGCTTTTCCAAGGCGGCCAGCAAACGGTCCAAGCCCAGCGAGGCCCCGATGCCCGGAAGCGGTTGCTTGGTAAAGAGCCCGGTGAGGTTATCGTACCGGCCACCGCTACAGACGCTCCCGATGCGAGGCAATTCGAGCAAAGTGGTTTCAAAAATGATCCCTGTGTAGTAATCGAGCCCTCGGGCGATCGAGACATCGATCTCGAATCGTGATGCCGGAACGCCCGCGGCTTGCAAGGCTCGCGTTACGACCGAAAGTCTCTCGATCCCTTGGCTAGCCAGCGGGTTTGAACCGAGCATCGCTGCGAGCTTCGAGAGTACTTCGTCATGGGTCCCCTGAACCTGCGCGAATCGAAAGATCGCTTCGATCGATTCAGGCCCGATGCCGACTTGTGACAACTCCTTGGATACACCCTCGGGACCGACCTTGTCGAGTTTGTCCAATGCCCTCAAGACGGCTGTCGATTTCTCTTTGAGGTCCAAAGTTTCAAGAAGGCCGCTGAGGATCTGTCGATTGTTGATTCGGATCCGAAAGTCTTGGATGCCGATCTCCAGAAGCAGTTCATGGATGACCAGAGCCGTTTCGATGTCCGAGACGACCCCCGTCGTGCCGATCGTATCGAAATCGCACTGGACGAATTCGCGAAATCGTCCGTCCTGGGGGTTCTCCCCCCGCCAGACCGGAGCAATGTGGTACCGCTTGAACGGAACCCCAAGCTCGTGGATATGCTGGGCAGCAAACCGAGCCAAAGGGACCGTCAGGTCAAATCGCATACCGACCTGCCGCCCCCCGGCGTCGACGAAGTGGTACATCTGGCGGTCGGTTTCCTCGGAGCCCTTGCCCGTAAGGATTTCGAGGTACTCCAAGGCAGGGGTATCGATCGGCAGAAAACCGTAGCGGCGGTAGACCCGCTTGGCGATTTCCATGAGCTTCTCCCGCTGGACCATCTTGGCCGGCAGGAAATCGCGAAAACCCTTGAGAGTCCGGGGTTCGATAAGTGGCATTGGGATGGATTCTTCGGTTCGGGGGGTTCGGGGGATTCAGGAGTTTCGCTTGGGGGTGCCTTCGGAGCGGACGGCGATTATAGGAAAGAATCACCGAGAGGACCAACGCCTGTTTGGAAAAGCGATCCTGGCAGCCTCACATTGGGCTTGTCCCGAATGGAGGCCAAGAAGCGGATAACCGGCGGGACCACATCGGATGAATCCGCTACGTGCACGCACGGCCTCGGAGGACCGTGCTACGGACATGAGCAAAGCGATCGCCTTTTTCTCTGACACCGCACCCGTCGGCAAAACCCCTCCCACACTTGAACTTTTCCGCTTATTTTCCGCCAACCCCCAAGTTGGACACCTGGTTTTTGAGAGTGCAATCACTGCTCAAAAAACCAGCATCTTTAAAACACCCCTCTTTCGGGGGGATGCGCGATTTCTATGCAGTGCTATCAAAAGCCCCTAAAGTATTGCCAGCATTGAGTTTGCGCCAAGGGGCTTGCCGGGGTCGTCAGTATTGTCGCGAGTCCGCCGGAAGGAGCCTTGGGATTCGCTAGCCATGCGAAACAGAGGGACCGTCAAGTGGAGGATCGGTCCCCGCGTACGGTCGGCGAGGGCTCGGTCACTCTCGAAATGAACTGACCTTGCCATTCGCAACCATCGCACCGAGAGGTGCCAGGAAGGTAATCTGTTATGAGCCAAGCAACAAGCAACGGAATGTCGGACGCAGGATCGCTCGCAAGCGGAGAGAAACTCGCCGCCGATATGGTTGTGTTTAATTCCGTTGCCAAAGAACTTCGCGACAAAGTATGCGGATCGACGAAATTCGAAGACCGTTGCCATTGGGTACAGCAAGTCGCCGCCGAACTCTTCGGCGTAGCCCCTACCTGGACTGCCTTCTACCGCGAAACCCTCGGCGTCGACGGGATCGCGCACTGCATCTTTGCCTCCCCCGAAGAATTCCGCCACTACGAGTCGACCGAGTCGCACTCGAAGGTCTTGGAAATGCTGACCGTCCTGCGATCCCGTGATCTGCCCGACTGCGATCCGACCGAGACGCTCCGAATGATCACCGTGCGGATCCCAAAGAGCTTGCACGATCGAATTTGCAAGGAAGCCAACGAGCTCGATGTGAGCGTCAACAAGCTCTGCATCACCCGTATGCTCCAAAAAGTCGACACCTCCATGCTCCCCATTTCCGCCAAAAAGCGACGAGGACGACGCCCCGGCGCTGAATACCACAAAACTCCAGCCAACACCCTGGAAGCCTCCTTGGTGGCCTCAGCACCCCTCACCTTCGAACCGCTCAACGCAACCCTCTGATCCCGAGCCTGTGCCGACGAAGCTCTTCTGCGCGGACGTCGCTCTATGGTATAATCCTAGCGTCGGGAGGCTGGGCAATCGCTCCTCGGTCCGTTTCCTCGCGAAACGGTCCCGAGGGGAGGAAAGTCCGGGCTCCAACGAGCAAGATGGTCGATAACGTCGACCGGTCGTAAGGCCAGGGAAAGTGCAACAGAAAGATACCGCCAGAGCCGCAAGGTTTCGGTAAGGGTGAAATGGTGGGGTAAGAGCCCACCAGGGGACGGGTGACTGCTCCCCTCGGTAAACCCCATCTGGAGCAAGATCCAACAGAGTGAGGCGCTCGATTTCGAGCGCCGCATCCGGCTCGTGATGCCAACACTCGGGTAGATCGCTCGAGCCGCCGAGCAATCGGCGGCCTAGATGAATGATTGCCCTTGGCGATCCAATCGCCATGACAGAACCCGGCTTACAGGCCTCCCGACTTTTTTACCGATCAACGAGCTGACCACCGAGCCGATGGCACCCCCCAAACCATCCCCACCCCTAGGACCTGACAACTCCGCGTTGACCTATGCAGTCCTGCTGGAACTCTCGCTCGGCCTAAGTGCGATCCTCATCGGTCTGTTCCTGGGCGTCAATCCCCGCCAAGACCTCCCGGCCTGGTGGGACGGGCCCGCGATCGTCAAAAGCCTCGGTATCGGAGTCCTCGTCGGCTCGGCATTCGCACTAGGCATGGAACTTGTCTCTAGGCTCCCGATCCGCTCGATCCAAAAACTCGAACGCTCGATGCAATCGCAACTCCATTTGCTCCTTGGACCCATGAGCGTCCCGGACCTGCTGCTTCTATCCCTCAGCGCCGGGATCGGAGAGGAACTCCTCTTCCGAGGGCTGATTCAAGGCTGGTGGATGTCGCTTTCCGAAACCCTGTCGTTCCTTGAGTCACTGCCGGGGATGGCCATCTCGGCGGTCTGCTTTGGCTTTGCACATCCGCTGAGTAAAACCTACATCGTCCTTGCCACCCTAGCTGGCTTTTTGTTTGCCATCCTGTACTGGGCAACCCGCGATTTGCTCGCCTGTGTCTTGGCGCATGCGATCTACGATGCCATCATTTGCGTCTACTGGAAATGGACCCAATCCCAACTCGCCAAAAAGAATCAAACCGATGTTTAGCGAGATCTTCCCCGATCCGTCGATGTTGTTCCGCTTCAAGATCGACATCCAGCGATTGCAAAACCAAGTCCTGGACTTTTCCGACATCGATCATTGGGGATTAAACAGCACCTATCGTATGCCACCGATCGAGCAACTCGGTGGCCAAGAGCATCCGATCGATGCAAGGCTCGCTTGGAACGAACAGGGACTATTTCTGCAAATCGATATGACGGTCTCCGACGGGTATCCTATTAACCTATCCCAAAGAAGCCATACGGTAGATGTGATGGTCAACACGCGATACAACCGCAAAATCCAACGCGAAAATGCGTTCTGTGCGTCCTTCTCGTTTTTCCGGACGCCGTTCTTTCGCCGCACTCGCTACGCCGACCCCAAAAGCGGCGCCCAACGCATGCTGGCCTGCGTAAAAAGCCCCCGACCCCATCAAGACCAAACCGAGGACCCGAATCAAGCGGCGATCGTCGGTTGGGCACGCGCTTGGGATTCCGGACTGACTTCATGGGTTCGCATCAGTCCTCAAGCGATGCATGAGTTTCGGCCAGATGAATTTCCCGACATCGGTCTGTACTTCCGCAGCACGATTTCACACTACGACGATCCCACCGCAAACAGAAAACCCCACCAAGAATCGAGCATGGTCCACCGCCAAAAGATATCCGATCGAGATATTCCAAGTCTCTACACCCATTGCCGATTGATCGAACCATCGCCAAACAAAGAACCGCGATCCTGACTTCCATCTGCCTGACATTGCTCAAAACCGTTCCTTCCGCAGAATTGCATGTCGATGCCTCTGCGCTGTCCTTGGATCGTTTGCGCAATCTCTCGAAATCTCAAATCGCCGATCTCTCGCTCGATTCGAACCTCGGACCGATCCGCCTAGCCGAGCTATTCGAAATCGACCTAAATACATCTCCTTGCAATCCCACCGGTCCAACCGAATCCTGGATCGACGATGCTCTGATCCTACGCGGACCATTGAATCATTTCCGAGGGCTTTGCGCCTCGACAGCCTCAGGCACCACCGTCGTTCTCGGCGATGTAGGGGACGATTTTGCCAAGAGCCAACGCGGTGGCAATCTCTTCGTCGATGGCTCCGTGGGGCAAAGGGCCCTAGCCGACAAACGGGACGGATTGGCCTTGATTCGCTCCGACGCCGGCGACAACTTTGGCTGCCCCTTGCCAGGAAAACTCCAAGGCATCCAAGGTGGAGATTCGATCGTACTTGGAAACCTCGGCCATCGCGCCTGCGAACGCATGCGCCGTGGAACGCTCTGCGTTGCAGGAAACGTCGGAAACCACCTTGCCCATCAATGGATCGCCGGAACCATCTTGGCCATGGGAACGCTTGGACCTCATTTCGGGACCCAGATGCGTCGCGGTTCTCTGATCGTGCCATCGAAACGACCCGAATCCCCCGGCGCGTCCCTCTCGCCATACCGGCCATTGGAACTGAGCTTCCTGCCGATCCTCTGGCGTTACCTCCATCGGTTGATCCTTCATGCTGCAAGCTGCCCTTGGCTAGACACAGCGTTCCAAGCTCGCTGCAATCAACTCGCTTCGCAAATTCCAACTACCCCACACGTGCTTCGCTCCATCGGGGATCTTGAGTGCCAGGGGCAAGGAGAAGTCCTGGTCCTGCAAGAAAACCAACACCGGTCCGATTAGCCCCCAAGGAATCCAACAACATGACAGGTCGAAAAATCGGCATCTTCGGCGGCTCGTTCGATCCTATCCACCTAGGACATCTCCTGACGGCCGATCAGTTTTGCAGCGAACTTTCGCTCGACCTTGTCAAACTCATCCCGGCAAAAATCTCTCCCTTCAAACAAGGCTATACCCCGACGGCAGATAAGCATCGCCTCGAAATGCTCAAACTCGCCATCGGCGCTCACCCAAAACTCCAGGTCGATGAGATCGAACTCCAACGCGGCGGGGTTAGCTTCACGATCGACACCGTTCTAGACCTGCAACGCAACGAACCCGATGCGACGTGGTATCTGCTCATCGGTGCAGACTCGCTCAAGGATTTCAAGAAATGGAAATCCCCAAACGAACTTCTCAAGGCCGTGCAATTGGTCGTCGCACGGCGAGGCGGGTACCCCGAACCTGACTGGTCAGAACTCGCCGGTTTGGCTCCCCCTGATCGACTCCTGGACATCGAAAAACTCCGCTTGGATCTCCCGGTCATGGAGATCTCCTCGACGGCAGTCCGCCAGAGAATCGAACAAAACCGCAGCATCCGCTACCTCGTTCCCGCAGCGGTCGAGGTCTATATCCAAGAACACCGACTTTATCAGCGATCGACCGATACCTCTGCGGCGCGACCGACGTAGTGCAATACTTGATTGGCCGCAAGCGACCCGGAACGCAAGGCCCCTTCCATCGTCGCCGGCCAACCCGTCGCAGTCCAATCCCCCGCGAGAAACAATCCTTGTGCTCCAAAGGTGGCCGTATCGAGCCGACTTTGGTCATGCCCCCTAGATACCGAAAAAACCGACTGCGGATCGGTCACCACTTTGCCCCGCAACAACTTCGCTCCGGAATTCCCAAGCTCCGGAAACACCTCTCGAAGATCGGCTTCCACCGATCGCAAAACCGCCTCGGTGTCTCCCTTGGGCAAATCGCGTGAACCGCTGATGACGATCTGATAATAATGCTCGGAAGCCTTGGGATCGGACTCGCCAGGTCCCGGAAATACCCATTGGCAAAGTCGATCGATCAAGATCGCATGCGGGTCGCTGAACCACTTCTTGGACCACCAAGTATGCACCCCGGTGATCGGTGCGGATTCCAACCCTTGAACATCGCTGAGCGTTTTGGTAGCCCCAGGCAAATGCTCCAGCCCCGCATCCCTCAAGATCGTCCCCAAACGATGCCAGGGAACGGCAAGGACGACCGCTTGGAACTCTGGCAACTCAGGCAGCTTCGATGCCGGATCGCTTTTGGACTTCATACCAAGAATCCAAGTCCCCGAAGGGTTGCGACTGAGCCCTTCGACCGCTTGACCAACCACGAGCCGAACCCCGATTCTGGCAAGGGATTCTCGGGCGGCCTGATCGATCAACTCCGAAAGACTCCGCTGTGGAACCAACAAATGGTAAGCATCCTTGGTCGCCGCAAATCCATCGATCATCACCTTATGGACCGAACCCATCGTGATCCTCGGAAGCTGCTCTCCCAGGGCGCTGACCAAGATCGTACTCCAAAAGCTATCGATCGCATTGCGCGGTTGCCGCTGCGTCTGGAGCCACTCAAGGGCCATCTGACGCTCGAAGTCTCGAGTCGGTCGTGTCCGAATGAGCTTACCGAGCGCCGAGGCGATCGCGATGCGATCCACAGGACTCAAATCCGGCCACTTGAGCAACAGTCCCGAAAGATGAAACGGGGCTGGAAGCGGCCAGGCGGCCGCTTGGAATGGCTTGCCCGCTCGCGACCGAAACCATAGGGTCGATTGCTCTTGCCACTGATCTCTCTGGCCGGTCTCTTCGATGAATCGAATCAGTTCGCCGCAACACCGCATCCCGACATGCTGGCAATAATCGATCGCTTGGCCACTCTGAGGGTCAATAAAGGAACCGACTCGGCCCCCGAGCCTACTGCGGGATTCGATCAACCATGCCTCACAGCCGTGCTTGGCAAGGTGCATCGCGGTCTGAATTCCAGCGAGCCCTCCACCGACGACGGCGACCCTTGGAGCTCCCTCCCAAATCGCATCCGAACAGAAAGTCGTTCTGGGTTCAGGGGCGATCATGGATCGAAACCAGGGCGTAAAGGCGTGCGAAACATAGAGCTTGATTTTCTGCGGTAAACCCAACGAGGGCCGACCGACCAGTGGAGCCCTAGGATCGTCCTGGATCTGCTTAAAAATCTGATGGTAAGTCTGCCAGATCATCGCGAACATGCGCTGGCCATCGGCATCGAGATGTGAGCCAAGCCCCCTGGCTTGGTCATAGCACCCCTCGGCTCTCTGGCAATAGAGCCGCATGAGCCCATTCCAGTCTCCGAGTTTTTCGACCCCCTGGACCCCTTGCGCCAGGTTAGAGTCTCTCAACGCTTCGATCAAGGAGTCTCGGTGGAATCCGAATCGCCCAAGGTCCTCTTGGGCCAGATACATTCGGCCGCGATGGGCGTCTTCGACAAGATCGCGAAGGATGTTGGTCAACTGAAAAGCATGTCCGCAATCGACCGCCATGCGATGCTCTCTGGTCCCGGCCAGTGGAACACCCTTGGGCGACCAGATCGCCATGCAGCTTAATCCCACAGCACTTGCGACGCGGTACATGTAGGACTGGAGTTGGTCATAATGCTCGATCACCTGGGGCCGTGAGTCTTGATCGACTCCCAAGACGATCTGCTTCAAAAGTTCCTTAGGGATCGCAAAGCGCTCGACGGAATCTGCGAGTGCCAGACGGATCGCTTCGAGGGGTTCAAGCCGACTGGGCGATGGGTTTTGATCAAGTCCTTCAATCCACTGGACCCAATCCTCGGCTCGCCAGGTCTGAGCCGAAGCCTTCGGATCCGAATCGCCATCGGTCGCATCATCGGCGAGCCTTGAAAAAGCGTACAGGGCCGTCATCGCGCGTCGTCGATCCAACCTCAGGAAATCGAAGGCCCGGTAAAAGTTCGATCCGCTGGCCTGGGCGATTCCCTGGCATGCGGCGTAAGATGCATCGAGTTGGATCATGCTCTGATTATCGACCCACTGGACTTGGGCGTTCCTAAAACAGCCCGGACGGCGAGCCGGATTTTCTGAAACTTGGTGACCTCCACAGGTTGGCTCCATACATCGAATCGGTTCCGAGCGATATTGTCAAGAATCTGCAGACCGCCTCCGACGAAGAGCCTTATACTCCGACGAAACCAACTCGGCCCCTGCTCGGCAAGCGGGGTGCCTGCAGACAGGTGCGCACGGGCCTGCTCGGTCCACTCCTGGAGCACCTTGGGCGCTCGATCGGATCCTTGCCCCCATTGGCTTTGCGTGATCTGTCCTCGGTCCAGTCGCTCCTTGGGTAGATAGAACCGCCCCCGGGCCGCATCGAGCGATACGTCTTGGCAAAAGTTCGCAATTTGCAAACCTGTGCAAATGGAATCGGACCACTCGATCGCTTGGGGGGAACTGGTCCTGGCGAGCCCTAGGATGATCCGGCCGACGGGGTTGGCTGAACGCGAGCAGTAATCGAGCAGTTGCTGGTCATCGTCGTAGCTCGTGACCGATTGGTCTTGAACAAACGCCGAGAGCAAATCGTCGAACGGCACGATGCTCAACGAATAAGTCTCCATGGTGTGATGCAACGCGACGAAGACAGGATGGAGCGACTCGCCTTTTGCAGCTTTCTGCAACTCGCCTCTCCACCACCCGAGCAACTTTAGGGATCGGTCCGGATCGTCGAGCTCATCGGCAAGGTCGTCAGACCATCGGCAGTAGGCATAGACGGAGCAAAAATGAGGGCGTATTTCCCGAGGCAGCCAAGCATGGGTCACCGAAAAATTCTCGTAGTGACTTTTGGCCAATTTCTCGCAGTATTCGAACGCTTGGTCGAGCCCCCATCGAGGGGATTGGCAGTCAGGTCCGCACCAAGCAAGGTCGGTCAGCACCTGCTTGGATCCTGCTCGGACGGGTGCTTTCGGCAGTTTCGATGGGGGCTGGCTGGTCAAGGATTCGCAGTTCGTAGGATCCGGTGATCGCGCACGGGCGGTTTTTGTTCGGTTGATGGTTTTCGGGTGCCTTTCGCCTTCGCGGTAGCTTGCCCAAGGAGTATGATTTTAGCAGTTCAGTGCCGTTCCATGAACCTTAGAGCAAACCTATGAAGATTTTACTTGCGGCTCCCCGTGGATTTTGTGCGGGGGTCAACATGGCGGTCAAAAGCCTCGACCTTGCACTCCAGCATTTTGGAGCCCCTGTCTACGTTTTCCACGAAATCGTTCACAACCAATATGTGGTTCGATCGTTCGAGTCCAAAGGTGCGGTTTTTGTGAACCATCTCGAAGAGATCCCACCAAAATCCACCGTACTTTTCTCGGCGCACGGTGTATCACCCGAAATCCGCAAATTGGCCCAGCAACGCGACCTTCTGGCGATCGATGCGACTTGCCCATTGGTGACCAAAGTGCATTTGGAAGCGATCAAGTTCGCAAAGGACAACTACACGATTGTCTTGATCGGCCACGAAGGGCACGACGAAGTGATCGGAACGATGGGTGAAGCCCCCGAGGCGATTGTACTGGTCGAATCGACCCAGGATGTCGATCGACTCGAGTTCGAGCCAAGCACCAAACTGGCTTATCTGACCCAAACGACCCTGAGTGTCGACGATGCAAACCGAATCATCGAGCGACTCAAAACGAAGTTCCCCTGGATCGTCGGCCCCCCAAAAGAAGACATCTGCTATGCGACCCAAAACCGACAAGAAGCGGTCCGATTGATCGCACCCGATGCGACCAAGGTCATCGTGCTCGGCTCCCAAAACAGCAGCAACTCGCAGCGACTTCGTGAATTGGCCCAAGAGCAAGGCCGAATCGCCTACCTGGTCGATGGGCCAGAGGACCTCGCTCTCGATTGGTTTGAACCCTCCGATGTGGTGCTCGTCACGGCCGGCGCAAGCGCTCCAGAAGAAGTGATCTCCAAAACGCTCGACTGGCTTCAGAGCCACTTCCAAGCCGACCTCGAACTCAGAGAAGTTCGCAAGGAAGAGGTGCTCTTTCCGCTCCCAAGAGCCCTTCGGGTGCTGACTTAGCCACTCCGAAGCCCAACGATCAGAAGCGATGGCCGACCTTGGGTCCGTTCGGACAAGTCGTCAGGATTTCCGGCCCCTTCTCGGTCATCAAAATGGTGTGCTCGAATTGCGCCGATAAACTCGCATCGCGCGTGCGCACCGTCCAATTGTCATTGGTATCGAGCTTGGTGAATCGTGCCCCGGCGTTGATCATCGGCTCGACGGTAAAACACATTCCCGGAAGCAGATAGTCCTGACGGCTTTTGCGATCCGGGAAGTGCGGGACATTGGGATACTGGTGAAAGCGACGCCCTAATCCGTGTCCGACATACTCGCGAACAACGGTGAATCCATACTTGTCCGCTTCGGCCACGACGCATTCGCCGATGACGCTCACAGAGCACCCTGGCGTCAAGGCTTGGATCGCTCGGTGCATGGCGTCAAAGGCGCACTGGGTGACCAATCGCCCCTGCTCCGACACGTTTCCGATCAAGAAAGTCTCGGATTGATCGCCATGCCAGCCATCGACGATCGAAGTGATATCGACATTGACGATATCGCCATCCTTGAGGATGTAATCGCAAGGGATCCCATGGCAGATCACATCGTTGACGCTTGTGCAACAGCTTTTGCTGTAGCCCAAGTACCCCAAGGTCGCCGGGGTATGCTTGTTGGAAATCGTGTATTCGTGGACGAGCTGATCGATCCGTTCGGTCGAGATGCCCGCCTTGACGAAATCCCGAAGGTAGTCCATCAGTTGGGCGTTGAATCGGCCGGCCGCACGCATCTGCTGTCGTTGAACTTCCGAGAGTTGGAGTTTTCGAAAATTCTGAAGCATGTTCGAAGCACGTAGCCGCTTTCCGTCACCGAAGTCCCTTGCGGGCGTGAACAAGTCTGTACAATCCAACCGAAATCCTTGACCAACCGCAGTTCCTGTGTGAAATTTTAGCCAAACCCCGAGAAAAAAAAAGCCGCAGAGCATGAGAGACTCCCCCGACTTTGTCGTCGAGAGCCTGAGCTGTCCAATCCAAGTGATTTACAGCGATGAGCATTTGGTCGCGGTGTTCAAGCCCGCCGGGCTGGTGGTCCATCGCGGGCCGAAAACCTTAGAGAGCGAACCAATCCTCTTGCAAACGCTCCGCGACCAGTTGCAGCAGTTCCTCTATCCGGTCCATCGATTGGATCGTCCCACCGCAGGATTGATTCTCTTGGCCAAGACCCCGGAGGTCGCCTCCCAGCTCGGAGAGATGTTCATGGCCCAACAGATCCAGAAGCACTACCAAGCTCTCGTACGCGGTTCGATGCCATTAGAGTGCCGAGTCGATCGACCCCTGCTCCACCCCAAGCATTTCGACGAGCGGTTCAAGTGTGCCCATCCAGAACAACCGGCGACTACCCATTTCCGCTGCTTGAAACGCTTCGAAGTTCCCTGGCCGGCCTCGGGGTTCCCCACAGCGCGTTTTTCCCTCTTGGAAATCCGCCCTGAGACGGGTCGTTGGCACCAGATCCGGCGGCACCTAAACCACCTTGGCCATCCCATCCTCGGTGACCATCGCCACGGGGACCACCGATGGAACCAAATGTTCTATCAACGGACCGGCATCTACCGCATGCTCCTGTCTGCCATGCGACTGGATTTCCGACACCCCAAAACCGACGAACCGATCTCCCTGTTGGTCCGTCGAGGCGAAGCCTTCGACCAAGCCCTCGAGTGCCTTGCACAAGAAAGCCTCTGACCGCCAAACTGCTTGCTTTCAGCCCGGAGGCCGACACATCCCAGTCGTCTTGCGTAAGCCGACCGACAAAAAATCAGTCGCGGTTATGTCCTAATTCCGTGTGTTCCGTGTGTTCCGTGGTTCTATTGTCTTCGTGGTTCCCTGGTTCTGTGTCTTCGTGGTTCCAGTGGTTCCCTACCAGTCCCGCAATAAACGGCTAGCGATTCGAACTGCGGCGAAGTCGCTTCGACGGTCCTGACCCAAATTGGCTACTACCCTCCGAACCCGATTCGGGCAACCAATCGATCACGCTGGCAAAGAGATTTTCGACCGTGGACGCCCAGTCGCTTCGATCCCCAACGCCCTCGGCTTCGCCCCCCGATTTCAAGTTGAGCCAATTGATCACGGACAGAGCATCTAAGGGTGATATCGAACCGTCGTTGTCGACGTCACAAAAGATCTCACCTACCCCTTCGCTCTGTCTCGAACCGTGCTTATTGATCTGATCGATAATGCGCAAAGCGTCCAACGGCGTGACCGATTGGTCGTCATCGACATCCCTCGGATTCGAACCGTTATGCCAACGGATATTGATGCTTGAGGCTTCAAGCTCTTCGTCGAGAATCGTCAAGGCCGGAACGCCATCGCTAGGAACCGTGACAACCAGCATGCGTTTGGATGTCAACCGATGCAGCGAATGCGCAGATCCTGCCCCAAATTGCAACGTGCGCGAGAGCTCATAAGTCGGGCCATTCCACTCCTGCAACTGGGGAACCTCCACGATGGTCCGGAGCGTGATCCATCGACCCGCAAACCATAGGGAGTCGGTCACCTTGTTCGCTAAACCAAAAAGGCTACGTTCAAGACGCAGCGCATCGAAGACCAAGCCGGACCCGAGCAGCACCGACTTACCATCCCCAGAAAGCCGGATTGGATGTTCCCATCCGAACTCATCGTGATAAGGCGAATCCACCGGTGCTTGGAGCACCCCTGAACTGCTGATGGTCTCGTAAATCAGATCATTGGGGCTGGTATCATCCCGAAAGAAATACATCCGGCGGTTGGTGGGATTCCATACATACTCCTTGGAGTAATAGTTCCAATCCCGCGAATGCTTGAGACTCCCCTCGCTTGAGATCACGTAATGGGTATACCATGCCCCCGCATCGTCGACGGCAAACAGGAACTCCCCGGCCATCGATAAACCGGCTGGTAATCCTGGAAGCTGAAAAAAGGGAACTTCTCTGGGGATTTCTTGCTTGAGATCGATTTTGTAAATAAGACCGGATGCGTAGACCACATACACGAGCTCCGTTTCCCGAGCGTAAGTGATATAGCTAGGGCTACCCAGAAGCGGGATGCTAGTGTCATAAGCGAGAGTTGTCGGATTCCAGCGAAAAAGGGACTGATAGTATTTGCTCAACAGAAGGACTTGTCCTTGGGTCGAGACCGTCGTCCAATCGGGCCAGTAGGTCAATCCGGTCGGGTCGATCGGTTCGTTGGGGTCTGCCGGTTTGAAATCGGAAATGGGAATGCTTTGCGTACGATAACCATTGCTTGCCTCGGAATCTGGAGAAAAGGCGATCACCGAATCGCCCGTTACGAAGATCTTGATTGCAAATTCATCGAGGGTTACGCTACCGGTCGGCAAAAAGGCTCGCGAGTAGGCAGTGATCTCGCCTCCGTTGAGGACAAACGGTAGCTGTGCTTCAAAAAAATCGATGTCCTCGATGGGGCCCAAGCGGTTGGCATAGGTAAGGTCTGACGTGGCGTAGACGATACCGGCGTCATCGACGACTTTGGACTCGTCGGGAAAAACCCAGGTGCGAGAGGCATCGGGATAATCGCCATGATAAGGACCATCGCCGCGCGCGAAACCGAAGCGTCCATTATCGGCATAGGTTACGAAGGTGATGTCCGAGGGGGAGACCCCCAACGAGCGGCCATAAATCGTGTTTCGATTCGGAGCGATGGACGATCCAGAGACGGCGAAGACGTAGTTTTCAACCGAATCGATGAGTGTGTTGTTGTTCTTGTTGATGCTGACGAAGCGTGCGTAGAGATCGATACTGTAATTGAGAAACAGCAAGTTCCCGTCGGAGTGAATCGCAGAGATTGCCGAGGGGAGATTGATCAAGTGCGTGCGGCTAGTCCCGGAGTTGTTGTAGCGGTAAGCCGTTTGGCCAAAGGCGGCGTAGATCCCGTTGGCATCGACATGAGCGGTTTGGGGACCTGTGGTGGCATTTTGCAGGGTGATAGGTGCAAGCCACGTCGATTGAGCGATATCGTATCTAGCGACGACCGGAGAGCTTGAGTCGAAAAAGTATCCGACATCATTGAATTCGACGATCGAAGCAGCCAGGACTCGGCGATCTTCGAGTTTTTCCAATCGGGGTTTGAACGACGGGGTCTTTTTCATAGCAAATCACTCTGGGAATAGCTCACGGGCTGCGATCGACGGGCGAAAACAAGAGTCTTGAGCACCAAGTATATCCCACACGCGCCGGATCGAGAAAGGGCTTGATTTCCCGCTTCTGTGCATTCGGTGTGTTCCGTGGGTCCATCCACTTCGGCGACAAAAGGGAATACCTGGCGCTTGAGCGGCGGTATCTTCCAGTGTAGAGCTATTGTCCCCAATAGCTCCGCCCGACGCGCAAGCGGCGGCGTCTTACCGTCTTCGGCTGTTTCCCCTCACCGGTCACGCCATCTCCTGGCTCCGATCGATTGGGGACAATCGATCTACCAA
>Ga0208085_1000081_pt1 | contig 33935 bp, 28 predicted proteins | sample LakMenEpi21Jun10_FD_150721 | JGI IMG/M metagenome (GOLD analysis project Ga0208085, IMG submission 150721) | Freshwater microbial communities from Lake Mendota, WI - 21JUN2010 deep hole epilimnion (SPAdes) | ecosystem: Environmental > Aquatic > Freshwater > Lentic | place: Lake Mendota, Madison...
CTTCTTTGGGGTTTATCAAACTGCCACGGGTTTTACGAGACATAGAAGTAGCCCTCCTGACTGACAAACAGGTGCATCAACACAAATCGGTCCGCCTAGCGACCGAGCATGCATTGTGCAGAAACAGGGGGGGGAGGTGGTGGATTTGGTACAAAAAACCTTTCGTGAATTCACGATAGCCGACGATGAATCTCACTTTCAAGGCAGTCGAGCGAGTTTGGTTTGCGACCTGCTGCTCGCGACATTTAGCAAGGAAATCGCTCGCAAAACACGCATACATACCTGGGGACTGTCCCCAACTAACACGCGTAAAAACTCGGGGACTGTCCCCGGGTTTTCTATCATTCTAAGCCCGAGAAAAACTTGACCGTTTCCATTCGGTCGGGGACACTACGGACGAAGTTTCAAGGTTGATGCCAAGGGGATCGGAGGGGAATAAACCTGCAAGATACTTGCTGGACGAAATGAGATGCCGAAACGAACGCCGCAGCTAGACATTGCCCCGAATACCGTGACTCGAAGGCTTAATGCTGACGAGGCAAAACAGATTGCAATCGAATGGATGAGAACATTCGGATCCAATTGTGACTCGATCGATTCGGATTCCTTTTTGTGGCATGTGTTTAGTGGCGGTTGTTACCCCTGCTTATCCGGAGAAGCCGCTCGGGAGGCTTATGCGAAGGAGGTAGCTGCCTCTTACTTGGTCCTGTCAAACTCCAGAAATTCAGCCTTAGTTACTACAGAGCGTCCAATCCATTGCTCTGATTTCGATTGGTACGTGTTTCCACCCAACTTCGCCTGGACGATGGCCTTCACTCACGAAGAGGGCTGGCTTGGACCGTATTTTGCAAGACACCCACTCTACGACCAGTTGAATCGCGAAAACCTTAAAGCATTGCGCAAAGCGGAGCAGGCGTCAGTTGCAAGGCGAATGGGCTGGCACAGGCCCCCCACCAGTAATTGATCGTATATACTTGGGGACTGTCCCCAACTGATACGCATAAAAACTCGGGGACTGTCCCCGAGTTTTCTAATTTCGGTCCGTAGGTTCGAGTTCTTCCATCCCATCGCCGTGTTGGCTACCGCTCGGTTCTGCGGCGCGGCGACCACATACTCACTCTTATCGCCGAAGATCTCGAAGGCTTCGTCGAGAATCGGAAGCAACTCTGGAACGATCCGGCAACTACGAATGCCACGACTTTCGTGGTGCTCGACCCTGGGGCTCGGGGATGCTCATCCGGTTTATTGACTCGCCCAGTAGCGAGTACGCCTTCGGCTGACTGTTAAACGAAAAACTCCTCCGTAGCGACTCAATGCCTTTTTGCCTTTTTCATCGATTGCCTTACATAGTCGCCTTGGATGGCCTGGCCTAGTCCTTGAGCTTGACTCTTATTCCCATGACAAAATCACTTTGCCCGAGTATCCTTGCTGCATGGCCTCAAAGCCTTTTTCGAATTCGCTGTAGTGGAAGCGATGGGTGATGACCGGCGAAATGTCTAAACCGCTCTCGAGCATGACGGTCATCTTGTACCAGGTCTCATACATCTCTCGCCCGTAGATGCCTTGGATGTTGAGCATGTTGAAGACCACGATGTTCCAGTCGATGGCGATCGGCTCGGAGGGGATCCCGAGCATGGCGATCTTACCGCCGTGGCACATCGCATCGAGCATCGAACGGAACGCGGCCGGTGAGCCTGACATTTCCAAGCCGACGTCGAAGCCTTCCTTCATGCCAAGCTGTTTCATTGCGTCTTGGAGCGATTGCTCTTTCGGGTTGATCGCAAGGGTTGCACCCATGGTTTTGGCAAGCTCAAGGCGGTAGGGGTTCAGGTCGGTGATCACCACATGGCGGGCACCGGCGTGTTTGGCTACGGCCGCAGCCATGAGTCCGATGGGGCCTGCACCGGTAATCAGAACGTCCTCGCCTAGGCACTCGAAGTGTAAGGCGGTGTGGACGGCATTTCCAAACGGGTCGAAAATGGCTGCTACATCGCGATCGATTCGGTGATCATGGTGCCATACGTTGGTCATCGGCAGGGCGATGTACTCGGCAAATGCGCCGGTGCGGTTAACGCCAATGCCTTGGGTATCCTTGCACAAGTGACGTCGGCCGGCCCAGCAGTTGCGGCAACGACCGCACACGACGTGGCCTTCTCCCGAGACGACATCCCCTGGGGAGAAATCAGTGACATTCGAACCGACTTCGACGATAGTTCCGACAAATTCGTGCCCGACGACCATCGGCACGGGGATCGTTTTTTGGGCCCAGGCGTCCCAGTTGTAGATATGCAGGTCGGTGCCGCAGATCCCGGTCTTTTCGACTTTGATCAAGCAATCGCTGATTCCGAGCTGCGGAAAGGGGACGTCTTGGAGTTCGAGTCCCAGGCCGCGGTGGTGTTTGACGAGAGCTTTCATGGCAGAATTCGGTACTTGGTAAAGACCGCTCGACAGGGGGAATGCGCCCGAAACGGCGAATTAAACCCGGTTGCGTGGTACAAGTGGAGTAAAAACCCGGTATGATGTTTCATCCGGGTGCGGCAGCGCATCCGACGCTTAACGCAGCCAAAATCGTATGCGATGAACGGACAGACTGTCTATCCCATAGCCGAATCCATAATCAACAACTCGACGACCGACGTCTTCGCGATGGCTTATACCATTACCGAACCGCCTTCGTGGGTGGTCCTGTCGGTCTTTTCGTTGATTGGTTTGTTTTTCGTTTTCCACCGGTTCTGGTCGCTTCGCAATCTCGACATCCTTTTGATTCTGTCCTTTATCCCAGGATTTATGTTGGTCTACGAGGGCCAACAAGAAGCCGAGTCGCTCTCGGCCGCTTCGGTTCTCAACGACTCGACGAAGGACACGACCGATTTGGACCCGACGGGCCAGGCAGCCAACTCGCTTGCGGTGCCTGAGGCGACACTTGCCGAAAGTCCGGAGGGGCTCTCAGCGCGATCGAAGCTGGTATGGGGTTTTTTGGCGTTGTTGGTCTGTTCGGGACTTTTGACCCTGCGGATGCTCTGGGATACCGGCATCGTCCGGCGTCCCAAACTCGAACCGAACCTCAACAGCGGCGGAATGCTTTTTATCGGGATCTCACTCTTGGTTTTCTTGATCGTCAACATCGCGCTGAGCACTCCGAGGCCTCGGTCCTTGGGATCGAGTTCCACCGGAATGGTCAGTGGGGCAGGGCCGGGCAACGTGCTGATCCGTTCGATTCCAAGCATAGAAACCATGCAATCGGCCCGCGACTCCGAGAGCCGATCCGGGGCTGCCTCGGTCCCGGTAGCGCAAGTCCAACCCCCTGCATTCAATGCCTTGATCCCGAGGATCTTGGCCATCGGTGCGAATGTGATCCTGATTGTGTCGATCGTCGGGATTGGGTATTGGCACTTCGGAAGTTTCAATACCGGGGTAGGCACAGCCACACTCTATTTGTTGCTCCCTTATACGGCCCATACGGCCGGAAGTGTCGATCACGTCGTACCCGGCTCTCTGCTCCTGCTGGCCATGCTGATGTATCGCCAACCGTTCCTCGCCGGGATGTTTTTGGGACTCGCCGCCGGGGTCGTGTACTACCCGTTCTTCCTACTACCGCTCTGGTGCAGTTTTTACTGGCAGCGTGGAGTCCGGCGGTTCGGCTTAGGCTTTGCCTTTTCGATCGCCATGCTGATCCTGGCGATCGCATTGTCTCGGCAGGGGGACTTTTTTGTCAATCTTGGATACATGTTTGGGATCAAGCATGTTGAGATGCGGGAGCTCGGTGGGATTTGGGGATTGGGATGGCATCCTTTGGTGCGTATTCCGATCATCGTGGTTTTTGTCATCCTGAGTCTGTCTTTTGTCGTCTGGCCCGCTCAGAAGAACCTTGCGACCCTGATGAGTTGCTCGGCCGCTTTGATGGCGGCAGCGCAGTTTTGGCATGGGTTTGGTGGCGGACTTTTTCTGGCCTGGTTTTTGCCCTTTGCGATTCTTACCATCTTCCGCCCGAACTTGGACTACTGTGTGGCATTGGAAGTGGTTGTTCCATGGCGGAGGCGTCCAAAGACGCCTGAGAAAGAAGAGCCTGCAAGCCAACCCCTCGCTGCGGCTTGATCGGCTCAGGAGCTTGATCGGCTCAGGAACCACAAAAGACCGATCCGACTAGGATCAGCAAATGCGAGGTAGCAATTCTCCTGCGGGCATCGGCACGATGCGATGGGTACCGTAAAGAGTCCGGGCGATGACCAATCCCTTGTAAAGGTTATGAACGGTCCCGATTTTGGCTCCAAGCGATCCGATGGAATGGCTTCGTAGAATTTCTAGGGCGAGTTCGACCTCATCGGGTGGGACGATCGCAAGGAGTTTCCCTTCGTTGGCGACGATCCAAGGATCGAGCCCGAGCAGTTCGCAAGCCGAGTGGACCTGGGGACGCACCGGCACAGAAGCTTCCTGGATTTCGAAGCACAGTCCGCAGGCAGCGGCCAGTTCGTTCAGCGAAGCGGCGATTCCGCCTCGGGTCGGATCCCTCATGCAGCGCAGCCCCGGGACCTTAGCGACTAGTTCGAGGGTCATTCGATGCAGCGGCGCCGAGTCGCTCAGGAGAGGGGGATCGAATTGAAGCCCTGATCGCTGGCTCATGATGGCCATTCCGTGATCGCCGATCGGGCCGCTGATCAAGACGCAATCTCCGGATCGAATCGCTTGGGGGCTCAGGTTGACCGAAGGCCCAAGGCGACCGATTCCGGTCGTAGCGATGTAGCATCCGTGAGCCCTACCACGCTCGACGACTTTGGTATCCCCGGCCACGACACGGATCGAGCATTCTGCGGCCGCTTGGCCGACCGAATTGGCGAGCTTGGCCAACTCGGCGATAGGGAACCCTTCTTCGAGAATCCAAGCCGTCGTCAGGGCCACCGGCTCAGCACCTTGGACAGCCAGATCATTGACCGTACCGTAGACGGACAATTTGCCGATATCCCCACCTGGAAACAACAGGGGTTGCACGACAAACGCGTCGGTGCAGACGGCCAAGCGATCTTTGGCCGTCCAATCCAGCACGGCGCTGTCGCCTTTGGCCATGAGTTCGGGGCTTGGATAATTCTTTGCGAACACTTCGTCGAAGAGTTGGGCCGAGAGTCGACCACCAGCACCATGGGACATAGTGATCGTATCGGAGGAGTACTTTGCAACGGGGCAGGACCAATCGCCTGTGCTCATGGTGCAAGGTTGTCCTTCGGATTGAGGCTTTCGCTCTGGGTTAGCTCACTGGGGGACAGCTTACTGGTGTTTAACGGAGCGAGGGCTTGATAGAGGAAATAGGCCGCACAGGCACCTTCGGCCGAGACCATAGGAGCACCGAGGGGATGGTTCGGGTTGCACAGAGTTCCGAAAGCGGGGCATTCGATTGGGCGAATTTTCCCACGAAGCACATCGGCAGCTCGGCAGCAGGAGGGTTGTTCGCCGGGGAGTTTCCCTTGGGGGAATCGGCTCGAAGCGTCGAACGAGGCGAATTGGGGTTGGAGTTTCAGTCCGCTTTGGGGGATCGAGCCTATGCCTCGCCAGTGTTGGTCGCAGATCGCAAAGACGGTTTCGACGGTGCGTTGGGCTTGGAGGTTTCCCTCGGCCGAGGCGATATGTTCGTAGAGGTTATCGACGCGGTGTGAGGTCGGTTTTGCTTCGAGTTGTTCGACGAGGTTGAGGATTCCACGGAGCAGATCGACCGGTTCGAAACCGGTGATTGCGATCGGTAGATTGAATTGGTCGGCAAGTCGGTGGTAGGGAAGATCCCCGGCGATGGTGCAGACGTGTCCTGCGGCCAGGAGGCCATCGATACCGTGGTCGACATCGGCAAAGATCGCATCGAGTGCGGGGGGGACGAGCACATGGCAGACCAGAGCGCTAAAGGAGTCGAGTTGCAGTTCTTTCGCTTGGCGGATTGCCATAGCGGTCGCTGGGGCGGTTGTTTCAAAACCGATAGCAAACAGAACAACTTGGCGTTTCGTGGACCCGGAGGCAGCGTTCTGCGATTCAGCACTTGCGATTCGCAGCGCTTCGAGGGGTGATTGGATAACCCGCACATCGGCGCCCTGGCTTTTGGCGTGCATCAGATCGTTTGCGTTGCTATGGGATTGGGAGCCCGGGACACGGAGCATATCGCCGAAGGTGCAAAAGATCACACCGGGCAACGAGGCGATTTCGATAGCCCGGTCGATCGTTTCGGCGGGGGTCACACAGACCGGGCAACCCGGGCCGTGGACGATGCGCAGGTGTGGGGGGAGAAGCTGATCGATTCCGTAACGCAGGATCGCGTGGGTTTGTCCACCGCAGACTTCCATGAGGGTCAGCGGCCGAGTCGACTTGGCGTGGATTTGGCGGACCAAGGATTCGACGTGGATTGGATTTCCGAAATCGGTCGATTGCATAGAGTTATTCCGTCGGGATCTGTGCGATCGTCTCGAGGATTTCTTTGGCTCGAATCACATCGAGGCGCGCGATTGCAAAGCCGACATGGACGATCGCGTAATCGCCGACAGCGATTTCGGGCGTGTATTCCAGGCAGACTTCTTGGATCACGCCACCGAAATCGACTCGGCCCATCCGGAGGGTACCCGTCGAGTCGATGCTGAGAATTTGTCCGGGGATAGCCAAGCACATACGGTGGATCCTTATTTGTCGCTATGATAGTCCACAGAAGCCGGATCAGGGGGCCAATCATGCATGAACTTTCGATCGCCAACGAGATCTTCAAGATCGTGCAAGCTCACGCCCCGAATGGGCGGGTGCTTGCCGTTGGCATTCGGCTTGGGGCTTGGAGTTGTGTTCAAGAGGATTCGCTTCGGAACAGTTTTCGTTGGGTGACGGATCAGACAGCTTATGCGCAAGCGCGTTTAGAGGTCGAGCGGATCGAGGAGATTTGGATTTGCGAGACATGCCAGCAGTCGTTTGACCAGAGCAAAGGCATAAGCGATGGGGTCCCGAATTGCCCTTGGTGTGGCCAGCGGCTTGGGCTGCTCGATGGGTTGCAGGAGATGCGAGTCGAGTGGATCGAGTTGCAAGAGGAGACAGAACCCCTCGGGGAGTGAGACATGGAACCGCGTATATTGCAAGTTCGCACCAAGATTCTCAAGGCCAACGACACCCTAGCGCGACAGATGCGAGAGGATTTCTTGAGCAGGGGGATTTTCGTAAGCAATTGGGTCAGCAGTCCGGGCTCTGGCAAGACCTTGTGGTTGGAATCGACCCTGCGAGGGATGATCGCGCGAGGGCATCGGGTCGCAGCGATTGTCGGTGACTTGGAAACCGACCGCGACGCGCGACGTTTGGAGCGCAGCGGGGCGAGGGTCCGACAGATCATGACGCATGGCCTGTGTCATTTGGAGGCCGAGATGATTCAGCGAGAGTGGAACGATTGGGAGCTCGGTCCGATCGATTATCTATTTATTGAAAACGTGGGGAATTTGGTATGTCCGACCAGTTGGGACTTGGGCGAATCGCTTCGGGTCGGTTTGTTGAGCGTGACCGAGGGTGAGGATAAACCGCTGAAGTACCCGGGGTTGTTCAACACATGCGACGTGGTGCTTTTGACGAAGATGGACTTGGCGGTGGCTTGTGAATTCCAGCAGAGCGCAGCGATTGAGAACCTTCAAACGGTCCGTCCGGGTGTCGAGGTATTGGAGAGCTCGGGCAAGACCCTAGGGGGGCTGGAGGCTTGGATCGATTGGCTCGAGGAACGTTCGGGCAAAAAGAAGCCTTGATTTATCCCCGATAAGCCCTGAGTGCTGGGCTTACCCTGAGTTCCGGGCTTCAGGAGCCAACGAGGTTTGTTTTGCGATTGCCCCGAGGACGCCCTGCGCGATAATGGGGTTTGACTTGTGTTTGCTTCTTGATTGCCTTTACCGTCAGCCGAACTGTCGTATGCCTGAAATCCAAGCTTTCCGCGGACTGCGGTACAATTTAGCGCGCGTGGGCTCTCTGTCCGAGTGCATTGCTCCTCCTTACGATGTGATCGACGCGACGCTGCAAAACCAGCTTTATGGCATGTCTGCTTACAACTTTGTGCAGTTGGAGTTTCCTCGGAGCGAGGCCTCGGACAGTCCGAAATCGTATTACGACCGCGCGGGTCGAACGATTCGCAATTGGCAGAGTGAGAAGATATTGCAGCCGGAGCCGGATCCGGCCATTTACATTTACCATCAGGAGTTCGAGTGGTTGGGGCAGAGTTATCTTCGTCGGGGAGTCATGGCCAACGTTCGACTCGAGCGTTTTGGCCAGGGGCGAATCTATCCGCACGAGCATACACATGCACAGGCCAAGGCGGATCGGCTCGAGATGTTGCGATCGACCCGGGCGAATTTGTCGCCGATATTCGGACTCTATCCCGACGCCGAGAACCTGGCCCAAGAGCTCCTTGAGTCGAAAATCATCGGGGTCCTCGGGACACAGGCAGTCGATCATTTAGGGGTTCGCCACACGATTTGGCCGATTGGAGAGTTGAGTACGATCCGTGAGGTTTCCTCGCTGCTGGCGAATTTACCCATGTTTGTCGCCGACGGGCATCATCGCTACGAGACGGCCTGCAACTACCGAGACGAGCTGGCCTCTGCGGGCGGTTTCTCTCAAGAGCATCCTGCGAATTTTGTGCTTACCGCGTTGTTCAGCATGAGCGACCCGGGGTTGGTGGTTCTCCCGACGCATCGATTGATCCAGGGGGGGCCTCGTTGGACGACTGAGCAGTTGCATAACAAGCTAGGTCCGTACTTCGATTGCGAGTTGGTGGCCAAGGGTCCGCAGAGTGCCGGTGCGGTCTGGGCCGAGCTTGTACGGCTCGACGAGCAGTTGATCATGGCGATCTATTCAGCAGAGTCCAAGGAGTGGACTCGGATCAGCGCCAAGGAGGCGGCAGTCGATCGGATGAAGGAATTGGCTCCTGAGCATTCTTCGAATTGGCGGGAGCTTGGGGTAGCCGTGCTGCATCGATTGGTTTTCGAAGATGTGTTGGGTTTGGTGGATTTGCCTAAGCCGACGTATGTGCATGAGGTCCAGGAGGTCATCGATGGGCTTGAAGGTCGCTTCGTCGGATCGAGCGATTATTCGCTCGCTGCGATGGTCATGCCTGCGACGCTCGAGCAGATCCAATTCCTATCGCTTGCTCAGGAGCGGATGCCGGCCAAGAGCACCTATTTTTACCCTAAGCTGGCATCGGGAATGGTCATCAATACGCTGGAGTAAAGCGGCAGGGAATCGATGAAAAAAAGGGACCGATAGCCATGGATCATGCGCGACATTTATCGATTGCCCTAGCAATCCTTCTCGGTTGTACCTTAGCGGCCTTTGGGCAATCGGGGCTGGATCAAGCCTTGTTGACCGATCCACCGGAGGAATTGCAACCGAGGCTCGGTCGGATCGCCGGCATCTTGATCGATCGATGTGTGGCTTGCCACGATGCGCAGGATGCGCAGGGTGGTTACTCGATGTCAACGGCCGGTTCGATCCTTACAGCAGGAGAATCCAAGCGGCCCGTCATAGGGTCGAGCGTTGGGTTCGAGCAAGGATCTGGAGTGGTATTTCCGCAGGGGCTCGGGGAGTTGTGGGACCGATTGATCACGAACGATCCGGAGCTTCGGATGCCCAAGGACTCCGATGGACTCGATGCAGAGCAGATCGAGGACATTCGGGCTTGGATCGTCACTGGAGCGAAAATCGACGGGAGTCTCGACGCACCCTTGGAGTCATTTCTGCCGGTAAAGATTTCGAGTGAACCCAAGCTTGCGACGTATCGGCGAGCCCATGCGGTGCAGGCCATCGCCTTGGACTCCGAGCGTCGCACCGTGTTTACGAGTGGTTACCAAGAGGTGCTTCAATGGCACTGGCAGGATCGCTTTGAATTGGCCGGTAGGATCCCGGTGCGAGGTCGTACCATCAGCGATCTGCAATGGGATAATGCCCGAGGAATATTGTGGGTCGCTTCGGGCGAGCCTGGGCGTATCGGCTATGTCGAATCGATTCCTTGGATCGAATCGACCGGTGCGTTGGACTCAAAAGCAAGGAGGACCGCCTGGGTCAGTCGCGACACACCCTTGGACATTGCGACGAGTCCGAGCGGAGAGCTTTTGGGGATTGGGAATGCAGATGGGACCATCGTGGTGATCGATGCGTCGACCAACAGTTTGCGATGGCGGATGTCGGCTCATGCATCGGCCGTCACGAGCATCGATTGGTCTCGGGATGGAAAGACCTTGTTGTCCTCCTCGCGGGATCGGATGGCCAAATCGTTCGAATCTTTTGACGGCAAGATGCTTTCGAGTTTTGTCGATTCGGAGCGAACGGTCGCATCGATCGTGGCGCTCGATCGCGGAGCGGTGGCCTTTGACGAAGCGGGGGTGGCGCGATACTACCCCAACTACACGACCCCCAAAGCAAAGGTGCTCTGGGGTGGCTTTGCACAGCAGACCCACAAGCTGGTTGCAAGCAACGAGGATTTTTTCGTGATCGATTCGGATTGGATCAAGCATTTCCGGGTTCGCCGCGAGGAGACCGAGGTCCCCGAGGAGCCCAGCAAGGACGAAGCGGACAAGGCCGAAAAGGACGAGAAGAAGGAACCGAAGAAGAAAAAAAAGAAGTCCGATTTCTATATCGACTCGAAGGATGGCTTCCGTTTGATCGATGCGAGCGATCCTCAGCGTCGGCTCGTGCCATTGAGCATGCAAGCATCGGCGGCGCGGACCGAGGACAAGCAGGAGTTGTTTCTTGCGATCGGTTGTGCGGATGGAGAGTTTTTCATCTGGAGTCCAACGAGCAAGTCTCAGGTTGCCGGCATCAATCGGCCTTAGGCTCTGTTTTTCGTCCGGGGCCTTCTAGGCACTCGGGGCGATTGCGATGATAATGCGGTTCGAATAGCCGACGAAACGCACAGGAAAAACTCAGATGGCATTAGCAAGAATACTGACGGCAAAAGGGGTACAGGTAGCAAGGGTCGATCTTCACAAGGGCAATGCGGCCGTTGCGACTCCGTTGGATTTGAATTCTGCGGGGCTTGGGAGTCTCTCCGAGTTGCTCTCGCATCCGGACTTGGTCGCTTTGGCCGAGCAGCTTCCTGCCGATGGTCCATCGATTCGGCTCGAGGAGGTCAATTGGCTCGCTCCGATCGACGACCAGGAGGTTTGGGCGGCCGGGGTAACTTATAAGCGATCCCAGACGGCCCGTATGGAGGAGAGCGAAGCGGCGGCGAGTTGTTACGATCGGGTTTACACGGCCGCTCGGCCTGAGATTTTTTTCAAGGCCACCCCCGGGCGTTGCAGCGGTCAACTAGGTATGCTTCGGATCCGCGAGGATGCCCATTGGAATGTACCCGAGCCTGAGTTGGCGTTGGTCATCTCCAGCGCCGGCAAGATCGTCGGATACACCATCGGCAACGACATGAGCAGTCGCGACATCGAGGGGGATAACCCTTTGTATTTGCCTCAAGCGAAGTGTTACAACCAATGCTGTGGTCTCGGACCTTGGATCACGTTGGCCCACGCGATGCCTGAGCGTCAGAGTATTGAGATCGCCTTGGCAATCCATCGCGACGACGAACTTGTGTTTGAGGGCAAGACGTCGATTTCCCAGATGGCCCGTCAGTTCGAGGACCTTGTCGGCTGGCTTTTGCGAGACAACGACATGCACCAAGGGGCATTTTTGCTGACAGGAACGGGTGTCGTGCCCGATAGCGACTTTACACTTCGTCGCGGCGACATTGTCGAGATCACCATTTCGGGTATCGGCACATTGATCAACACCATAGTCCAAGGATAAGCGCACGATGAGCGAAGCGACCAAGCAGCACGAAGTCCTGATCGATGGGCAGTGGATTCGTGAGGAGTCAGCCCCAGTATTTTCCTCGAAGGACCCCAATACGGCCCAAGCGATCGAGGGTAGTTTTCCGGTCAGTTCGTGGGCGACTTGCGATCGCGCTTTGGAATCGGCGCATGCGGCATTCCGCATCAGCCGTGGGTTGGACCCGGCGAAGATCGCGGCTTTTTTGGAGGATTACGCTTCGAGGATCCAGGCCGATGCTGCTGGTCTTGTGGAAATCGCCCATCGCGAGACGGGTCTACCCAAGAGTCCGAGGCTCATGGATGTCGAATTGCCGCGGACGGTCAATCAATTGCGATTAGCGGCCAAGGCGGCGATCGACGAGAGCTGGCGAACGCCTGTGATCGATCGCGCAGCGAACATCCGGTCCTGTTACATCGCGCTCGGGCCCGTCGCGGTCTTTGGTCCAAACAATTTCCCTTTTGCCTTCAACAGCATTTCCGGGGGGGATTTCGCGGCGGCCATCGCGGCTGGAAATCCGGTGATTGCCAAGGCCAACTCGTCGCATCCGGCGACGACCGAGCGTTTGGGAAGGCTTGTGGCCGAGTCGATGCAGGCGACCCAGATGCCTAAGGGTTTGGTGCAATTGATCTATCGAACCTCCCATGAGGACGGTGAGCGTTTGGTTGCGGACTTGCGATTAGGAGCCGTTGGCTATACCGGTGCAAGGCAAGCGGGTTTGCGGCTCAAGGCCGTTGCGGATCGGGTCGGCAAGCCTTTTTACGCAGAGCTCTCGAGTGTCAATCCCGTGGTGTATCTTCCGGGATCCTTGAAAGAGCGCGGCGATAAGCTCATCGAGGAGTATGTCGCCAGTGGATTGATGGGCACCGGGCAGTTTTGTACCAATCCTGGATTGCTCTTGATGGTCGCAAGCCCCGAGGCCGAGTCCTTCGTCCAAGGGGTTGTTTCCAAGTACCAAGCCGCACCGGCCGGAACCTTGTTGTCCGAGGGGGTCGAGACATCGTTGGTCAAGAGTTTAGGGATCTTGACCCGAGCCGGAGCCGAGTGCTTGACCGGCGGGAGCAAGCTCCCTGGAAATCGCTGTGCGGTTTCCAATACGGTTTTAAGAATCACAGGCAAGGAGTTCCTTAAGGATCCGCATGTGTTCCAGACCGAGGCCTTTGGAAATGCGGTGCTCATAACCGTGTGCGAATCGGTCGATCAGATGGTGCAATTGATCGATTCGCTCGAAGGGAACCTGACGGGTTCGATTTACAGCGACACCCAGGGTAAAGACGATGGGGTTTATGCTGCGGTGGCCGAGGCGATGGAGCATCGCGTCGGTCGGGTGCTCAACGACAAGATGCCCACGGGGGTTGCTGTCAGTCCGGCGATGAATCACGGGGGGCCTTATCCGGCCACGAGTCACCCAGGATTTACTGCGGTGGGGATCCCGGCGAGTATGTTGCGATTTGCCAAGCTGACCTGTTACGATGCGGTGCGAGAGTCACGATTGCCTAGGGTTTTGCGTGACAAACACTAGGATAGAGACGAGCGATAGACACTAGCGATAGGTGGGATTTTCTCGAGGGGTAAGCAGTCGGCTTGCGATGTTTCCGGTCGCGGCCCCGATGGCTTGGGAAGCGGGGGCGGAAATCAGTGGGATTTCGTTGAGTTGGGGAGTCAGCGCCGAGGAGCTCAGCAGAGCCGAGCCGGTGAGATTCGAGAGGGTGTGCGAGACCATCGCGCGTTCGATCGTCGGATCGGCGTTTTGTTGGACGTAGGCCATCGCATCTTGGGTCACGGCGATTTGTTGTCCCACGGGGGCAAGAGGGACGTAGCGCAGGGCGGCATAAGCGCCGGGCCAATCGACGAGCGAGTGTTTTTTTGCTTTAGCTGCTTCGTAGATCGCTGCGGCGGGATTTTTCGAGTTGATCGAGAGGGTATTGGTGTAGGGGTTGTAGGCATCGAAGCGGTAGACGCGTGGAGGAAACATGGCGTAGGCACCGATTCGCGCCGCGCCGTCGGTGTATTTCCAGAGGGGATGGATATTGGGGTTGGCTTCGAGGCGTTTCCATTGTTCGAGGGGGTCGTGGTGATGGGCTTCGACGATCACTTCGTGTAGGTCGTTGTCTTCGAGGAAGGCCACGGCGGCCAGCAGGGCGTCTTGTTGGGTGGATTCAGCTTGAGGGGCTTCTAGGCCGCTGTTGCGTTGGGCGAGTTTTTTCCCCCAGTTGGAGATCGCTTCGCGGGGGGCATTGACGACTTGTTCGAATCGATCCATCGCCGGGACCGGGCCGCCGACGAGGACCGGGGGGCTCAGAGGCGAATCCATAGGGAGCAACGAGGTCTCTACGGTTCCGTAGCGGTAGGGTCCCAGGGTGCAACCGGCAAGGGAGCACAGGAACAGGCAGCCCGAAAGGCGTTTGGCTATCGATTCCATCGAGCTGGATCGCATTGAGTCGTTGTTGTTCAAGGGTCATTAAGGCGTTGCGTTTGGTCCTATGGAAAAAGGACGTTGGGATCATGCTCGAATCTAGCCGGTTGCGTCTAGTGGGAAAGGTTGATTGGCTGACGGGTTGGGGTGCACTGGGCACAGGAAGCTAGGAAGGTTGCAGGCGTGGGGGTAAGCTAGGTTAAATGCGTTGCGACTGCTACGGTAGGAATTTCGGTTGCAGACGGAAAAACCCGCAAGTTTTACCAGGCCGACGGCCGAAACTCTTGTTGTCCGACGAGTCCAATCGTCTTAGAACAAGAAGGGTTTAATCGATGTCCCGCAAGCGACACTATTCAGTAATTTGGTTGGTCCTATCGGCGGCGGCGCTGTCGCAGGTCGGGTGTATCAGCCTTTCGAACATGGGTCTTGGACCATTTGGAGTTCCGATTCCAATATCTCCATACCTGCAGGACAGCGAAGAGGTCCAGTTCCATGTCCATGAGCGGTATGCTCGCGTGCCGATTCTACCTCCGGTCGCTTCGGGAGCCCACGTGGCGATCGATCCGCCGAGTGACGACGAGGTCATCCATGCTTTGGAGCGAGCCCGTCCGATCCGTGGTGGGGTTCCTTTCTTGCATGAGAAGCAGCGGAACAAGGTTCGGATCACCAAGGTCAAGATAGCCGACTATGTCGACGATCCTCGGTTTGTCCCTTTGATTGGCTTTGCTCAATTGCACCATGCCCACTACAAGTGCACGGTGTACTTCGAAGAGCGAACGATCAACGGCTGGCCGGTACCTTACACGCTTGAGGACAACGAGTGCGTCGAGGTAATCTACATCGACCATAATCACTTCCACATGTGCGGCGATCCCGATGCTGGTGAATCGAGCCCTTACTAACTCTCTTTCCGCCTAGATCCGATCCAACGAAAAAAGCCACCGGGGCAAAACCTCGGTGGCTTTTTTCGTTGGCTAGATGGATTGGATTCGAAACGCGGGGGGATGGGCACTTGAGCCCATCGCGTCAGGGGGAGGCTTGGTCGAGATGAGCGTCGAGATTGGAGTTGTTTTCATCGACGGCGCGTTTGATCGCGTCGTAGACTTCTCGACGGTGGACGGGGACTTCCTTGGGGGCTTCGACTCCTAGCCGAACTTTATCGCCCCGGATTTCAACAACGACGATGGTGATCTCGTTATTGATTACAATGCTTTCGTTTGTTTTTCGAGACAGAACTAACATGACTTCCTATCCTCCTTTTTTTGGGGTAACCCCAATTCCTTATTTGATGACTCGCTCGTGCCGCCGTAGGTTGCTGTTCCTTCTTGGAACTTAGAAATCAGTGCGGTAAGTCTTGAAAAACCCACGCGTGCAGACAAGTTGCGTCAGTTCAACTGTAAGTCGGCCCTTGGGGTAGTCAAGAAAAACTTGAGCTTACCGAAGCGAATTCCCTCGAAAAAACCGCTGAGCGCGTTATGGTTTCGCTAACCGTTGAATCCTCTTATTTCCTCACCAGAGAAGCCTATGTCGTCGGAAAGATCGATCGGATCGAAGCCTCAAGGGAACGGTGCTCGAGGGTGGGCTGATTTTACCGGCCGAGCTCGGACATCTTGGACGCAGCGGTTCTCCGTAGATTTCGTCGGTGTTTTCTTGGTGTTTTTCCTGACGGGTTTGGAGCGGTTGCCGGCGGTCAACGAGCCGCATTATTGGACCAAGTCGGCACATTTCTGGGATTCCGGGTATGGGCGGGGGGATTTATTCCTGGAGTCGGCCAATGCGCATGCGTTGTTTTATGCCACGTTTGGGTTGCTCACACGCTTGTGTTCGATGCCGACGGCGGTGTGGATCGGGAGGATCGTCGTCTGGGGGATGTTGGCTTGGGGGTGGACGAGCATGATGCGGGGAGTGTTCCGGACCTCGGCCGATCGAGTCTCTGGGGCTTGGGTCGGGACCTTGAGCGCGGGGGTTTGGTGTTTTGGAATGCGATGGGGGCATTTGGCCGGCGAGTGGGTTGTGGGGGGAGTGGAGGCCAAGGTTGCGGCTTATGCGTTTGTTTTTCTTGGGTTTGGATTTTTCTTTTCGCAGCGTTGGACATTGGGATGGTTGTGTTTGGGGTTGGCCGGCGCGATGCATGTGGTGGTGGGTTTGTGGGTGTTTTTGGGCTCTATTTTTGCAAGCTATTGGATCGATCGATTTGGATTTCGGGGTTTGTCGGGGGAGAGTTCTGGCATGGGGACTAGCCCCGGCATGACAGGTCATGGAGACGGGGAATCGAACGGTTGGTGGCTCAGGAACGGTTGGGGGATTCCCTTGGCGTTGTTTGGGTTGGGCTCGGGGATGCTTCCTCCGTTGATGGCCGATTGGGGTGCGAGCAGTTGGGTATCGACCCAGGCGTCGATGATTCAGGTTTACAAGCGGCTTGGGCATCATTTGGCCCCGAGTGCGATCGCATCGGTGCGTTGGCAGTCGTTTGGAGTGTTGCTTTTGGTTGCCTTGGGGGTCATTTTTTTCTGTTTGGGGGATCGGAAGCGGGTCTCTGGGGTGGTTGGGACCAAGAAACGGGCAGGGTATTTGACTGGTCTGGATTGGTCTGCTTGGACTTATGGGATGCGATTTATTTTGTTGCAGGCATTTTTTGGATTGGCCGTGGCCTTGGTCGGATGTTTGATCGATTGGGGTTCGGTTTTGGGATTTTGGAGTCGCGAGTCGTCGGCAAGGGTGCTCAAGTACTATTGGTTTCGTTGGAACGACGTGGTTTGGCCCTTGGAGCTGGCCGTGGGGCTTGTGTGGTTGGCTTGGGTTTCCCCGCGTTGCCGGTGGCTGAGCGATCGGGTTTGGGCTAGACAGATCGTGCTGATGATTGTGGTTTTGTTGGGTATTTGGGGGCTTTGGGATCGGATTAGAACGCGGGGCAGCGATTGGGTGGGCGAGGGGGAGCGGGCCCGGCTGTTGTCCAAGTCCGATGGTTTGGACGAGCAGCTAGTCCATTACGAGGACTGGATAAGGGTTTGCGAGTATGTTCGGAGCAAGACCGAGCCGGGCAGTTTATGGTTAACTCCCAGGAATCAGCAGACCTTCAAGTGGCATACTCAGCGTGGGGAGGTGGCTGCTTGGAAGGACATGCCGCAGGATGCGGCCAGTGTGGTCGAGTGGTTTGAGCGGCTCTCGGAGTGTTATCCGGTCGATTCGGAGCGATCGCTTGAGCCTTGGACGACCGAGAAAATCTTGGATCTCCACAAACGCTATGGTTTTCGATACGTATTGATAGACAGGCGGGTCGGGGGACAGAGCCCGCCGCTTTTGCCGATGTTGTACCCGGGCGTTTTGGAGGAGAACTCGACGTTCGCCGTGTTTGAAATTCCGCAACGATGAGTTTTGAGGGGCACGTTTGAACAAGAAAAAACCACAGCCGACGGCGGCAAAAGCGGGCAAGGCGAATGCTTCGGGATCGAAAGGATCCGATGTGTCGAAAGCCAGCCACGGCGCGACGTTCAAGAGCGTCTCGGAGAATCGCAGGGCCAAGCATCAGTATGAGATCCTCGACTCGATCGAGTGTGGGATGGTCCTCCATGGCAGTGAGGTCAAGAGTTTGCGGAATGGGCGCTGCAGCATCGAGGAGGCTTATGCGAGGTTCAAGGATGGGGAGTTATGGTTGGTCGACTGCGAGATTGACGAGTACCGGCAGGCGACCTTTTGGAACCATCCGACCAAGCGGATGCGTAAGTTATTGTTGCATCGTCGGGAGTTGGCACGATTTGCCGGTCGGGCCAAGGAGCGTGGACTGACCTTGATCCCATTGCGGGTTTATTTCACCGACAGGGCGGTGGCCAAGTGCGTGATCGCCCTGTGCAAGGGTCGCAAGTTGCATGACAAGCGAGAGGTTCTCAAGAAGAACGATGCGAGGCGGGAGATTGACCGAGCGATCAAGCAGCGGTCGAGGCGGGTTTAGTTGGCCGGTAGAGACGATCTGGGTTTGGCGATTTGCGTCGCTTTTTGCGGTGTTTTTGGTTGCAGAGGGCCAAGCGTATGAAAAATGGGAAGGATCGACGATGAGTCAGCAGCAGGACCGAGCGTTGTTAGCCATTCGGGATTTGCAAAAGCACTACGAAGAGCCCGGGGGTGGGCGTTTGACGATTTTGGATGTGCCGGAGTTTGACGTTTCGCGAGGCGAGCAGGTGGTATTGAGGGGCGAAAGCGGGGGTGGCAAGACCACCCTTTTGCATGTGATTTCCGGGATTGTGCATGCCGACAGTGGGTCGATCGAGCTCGAAGGGGTCGATTTGATGGGATTTTCGGAGGCCAAGCGGGACAGGATTCGGGCCACGAAAATGGGATATGTGTTCCAGACGTTCAATCTTTTGCCCGCCTTTACCGCATTGGAAAACGTCCGATTGGGGATGAGTTTTGCACAAGGTGGATTGATGGGCCGAGGGGGCTCTGGGGGCCGAAGCGAGCAGGATCGGGCTAAGGAATTGATGGATCGCGTTGGGTTATCCGACCGAATGCACTATTTGCCTAGCCAGTTATCGGTCGGGCAGCAGCAGAGAGTCGCGGTGGCCAGATCGCTGGTGAATCGTCCGATTTTGCTTTTGGCCGATGAGCCGACGGCCAATGTCGACCCGGCCAATCAGGATCGGATTGTTGAGTTGATAGCTCAGCAGTGCGAGCAGGAGTCCGTGGCGTTGTTGTTGGTGACCCATTCGGACGCCGTGGCGCGTCGTTTTTCGCGGGTCGAGCAGTTGTCGACGATCAACCGAGCGTTGCGTCCTAATCCAGCTTAGTGCTCTGATTTCGTTGGCTTTTTTGATTTCCCTATGAGGAAAGAGTTGTCCGATGAGTCTGTTATCGATCGCCTTGCGGAATCTGCGATATCGCAAGTTGGCTTCGTTTTTGACCGCCTTGAGCATGGCCTTGGGGGTGGCGTTGGTGGTGTTGGTTTTGACGGTTTCGGGGGTGATTGAAAAGTCCCTCGAGAGGACCAGCAACGTCGGCTACAACTTGATTGTGGGAGCCAAGGGGAGTCCATTGCAACTGGTGTTTAACACGGTGTTTTTCTTGAGCCAGCCGGTGGAAAACGTCCCGTATTCCTACTACATGGAGTACTTGCCTGGCGATGGCAGGCAGAAAGAGCATGCCAGGTTAGGAGGAGAGCTCAAGGAGCCGCAGCGGGCTGGGCTGTATTCTTTTTTGATGCAGGGGGGCTTTGCAATTCCTTTGTGCATGGGGGATTACGTAGGGGAGTTCCGATGCATCGCCACGACCCCGGATTATTTTGGTTTGCTCAAGCATGGGGACCGCAACGATCAGGAGTACCGGTTTGAGCGGGGTCGGAATTTCCAGGACTACTCGGAGGAGAGCGGGTATTTCGAGGCCGTTGTGGGATCGCAGGTCGCAGCGGCGATGGGATTGAGTCTTGGGGATGAGATTTTTGCATCGCATGGTGCCGAGAGTGGCGAGACCCACGGTCAGGGATTCCGCGTCGTAGGGATACTCGAGCCCACGGGCAATCCCAACGATCGAGGGGCGTTTGTCAACATCGAAGGCTTTTACTTGCTCGAGGGGCATGTGGCTCCCGAGCGGGACGAGGAGTCGGGATTGGAGAAGCGGGGCACGGCCCAGGGCCCGGAGCGAACCGGGATGTTGTCGAGGGTACGATTGCCGATCGAGAAGAGGGAAGTCACAGCGATCTTGCTCAAGCCCAATGGATTTGCGGCTATCGGAATGGAAAAGCAGGTCAACAAGACCAAGTTTGCGCAGGCCGTCTCGCCGATCGGTCAGATCGAGGGGTTATTGGGGGTGTTTGTCCGACCGCTTCGATGGGCGTTGTTGGCATTGACCAGTTTGGTGGTCATTGTCAGCGCGATCAGCATTTTGGTGAGCATTTACAACAGCATGAACGAGCGCAAGAAGGACATAGCCGTCATGCGAGCGTTGGGAGCATCGCGGGACCACATCACGGCGATCATTTTGCTCGAGTCGCTTTTGATTGCCTTGGTCGGTGGATTTGTCGGCTGGTTTGTGGGGCATGCGTTGGGCCCTTTGAGCAATCCATGGACGATGCCATCGACGGGGGTGAAGATCGACTGGATGTCGTTCCAATCGAGTTGGGAGTGGTGGATCGTGCCTGGTTTGGTGCTCGTGGGAACACTTGCTGGCGCGATTCCGGCGATGGCAGCTTATAGAACCCCTGTGTCTCGAAACCTGTAGCGACCGATGGCTTAACCGATCGCTTAGCGGGGGACATAAAGGACAGAAACAGTTGGAATTGCTGGACAAGCAGGGCCCCACGAGACGATAACTGCGGGACCCAAAGGGGGTGCCAAGTGATGGGGAATCGAGGTTTTGCGACTTCGAAAGCTCCTTCTGATTTTATCCGTTGACAGCGGGGAATGAATCGATACACTTTCGCATCCACTTTGGCACTGCGGGGTGGCAAACTTGGGCTTCGCGCACGTAGCTCAGTTGGTTAGAGCGCGTCGCTGATAACGACGAGGTCCGTGGTTCGAATCCGCGCGTGCGCATCGGTGGGAACACTTCAAGGGAAACCTTGCGGGAAAACACCGGGGGTGTAGCTCAGTTGGGAGAGCATCTGCTTTGCAAGCAGAGGGTCATGGGTTCAAGTCCCTTCACCTCCACTTTGGTTTTTGGATAGGAATGGTTTTCGAAAAGTAGTCGGCCTTCAGTAGCGATCCCGTTGGCGGAAAAGCAGCGGCGTGAAGGGGGTAGACGAAGCGGTCAAACGCGGCGAAAACTGGCCTTCGAAAAAACAAGTTGACCGAAATGAAAAATGCGGTTGACACAACGGGGCCGGTAACTTAGAATTCCGCCCCTTGAATGAAACGACGCGAACGACACCGCAAGGCAAGTGAGCAAGTTTCGCAGGGAAACAATTGATCTTTGACAATTTGGTTGGATTGGTAGATGGCATCTAGACGCCAAGCGTTTCGAAAGAAATGGCTTGGGCGACTACAATGTTTGAATCCGGTTCTGTGATCTTCTAGAGAATTTTTCCAGGTGGGTTTGCAAGTTTACTTGTGGGTCCGTCGAAGATAATTCGCTAGGGGTTTCTGGCCGATTTGAACGAGCGTGAATTAGAGAGCGAATTGGAGGTCGATAGCAAGCCGAGTGCAGTTGCATTGGGGCTGATCCTGCAAGGGGTTGGTTTTGGTGGAATTGGTTTGGTTTGAGATTGAGATTCCGATGGTCAAGTTACTAAGGGCGCACGGGGGATGCCTCGGCATTGAGAGGCGATGAAGAGCGTGGAAGTCTGCGAAAAGCTTGGGGTAACCGACAAACAGGTGATGATCCCGAGATACTCGAATTAACGTATACTGAATTCATAGGTATACGTGGCCAACCCAGGGAATTGAAACATCTTAGTACCTGGTGGAAAAGAAAGAAAAATCGATTCCGTAAGTAGCGGCGAGCGAAAGCGGAAGAGCCCAAACCGGAGGGGTTTCCTCTCCGGGGTTGTAGGGCCACTCGTATGGGAGTTACAAAGCGACAGCTAGCTGAACAGCTTGGAAAGGCTGACCATAGACGGTGACAGTCCGGTAAGCGAAAGTTGAGCGCCTCCTGAGTGGTACCTGAGTAGGACCATGCACGTGAAACGTGGTCTGAATCTGCGGGGACCATCCCGCAAGGCTAAATACTCCTCGATGACCGATAGTAAACTAAGTACAGCGATGGAAAGGTGAGAAGAACCCCTGTTAGGGGAGGTATGTGAACCTGAAACCGTGCGCTTACAAGCGGTCGGAGCACTATACGAAGTGTGACGGCGTGCCTTTTGCAAAATGATCCGGCGAGTTAGTGTTTGCAGCGGGTTAAGGCCTTACGGGCTGTAGCCATAGGGAAACCGAGTCTGAATAGGGCGTTTATGTTGCGGGCACTAGGCGCGAAACTGCGTGATCTACCCATGGACAGGTTGAAGCGCGGGTTAAACTGCGTGGAGGACCGAACTCATTTGGGTTGAAAACCGATGGGATGATCTGTGGGGAGGAGTGAAAGTCTAATCAAACGCAGAGATAGCTCGTTCTCTCCGAAATATTTTGAGGGATAGCCTCGAGCCACTATGCAGCGGGGGTAGAGAGACTGAATCGGACGGGGGCCCTTCCTTGGGTACCTCACCGAACCAAACTCCGAATACCGTTGTAACTATCTCGGGAGTCAGTCTGCGGGGGATAAGCTCCGTGGTCAAGAGGGAAACAACCCAGATCGTCGGCTAAGGTCCCAAAGTTCTATTCAGTCACTAAGGAAGTTGAATCTCTGTGACAGCCAGGATGTTGGCTTAGAAGCAGCCACCATTTAAAAAGTGCGTAATAGCTTACTGGTCGAGAGATTCTGCGCCGATAATGAACGGGAGTAAATAGAACACCGAAGCCGCGGGATGCAGCAATGCATCGGTAGGAGAGCGCTGATGGGGAGATACAAGACGTACCGTAAGGAGCGTTGCCGGCCCCATCAGGTGATTATGCCGGAATGAGTAACGATTAAGCAGGTGAGAATCCTGCTCGCCGAATACCTAAGGTTTCCTGGGCAAGGTAAATCCGCCCAGGGTTAGCCGGTACCTTAGTCGAGGCCGAAAGGCGTAGACGATGGATGTACGGTTAATATTCCGTAGCCAATTTTGTGAAGCGATGGAGGGACGGCGTCCGGAGATTCAGCAGTACGACTAGAAATGTCTGTTGGCTCTGACGAGGTGCTTGGTAGGCAAATCCGCCAGGCATAAGCCAAGACAGAGTCACGAGGGCACTTAAGATCCCGAAGTGAATGGAAGGACGTCCAAGAAAAACTTCTAAGCGTTAAAGCAAAGTTGACCGTACTAAAACTGACACAGGTAGGTAAGAAGAGAATTCTAAGGCGCTCGGGAGAACGGTGGTTAAGGAACTCTGCAAAATGGCCCTGTAAGTTCGCGATAAAGGGCGCCTGAGCAATCAGGCCACAGAAAATCGGCACCAGCGACTGTTTATCAAAAACACAGGACTCTGCGAACTCGTAAGAGGAGGTATAGAGTCTGACGCCTGCCCGGTGCTGGTAGGTTAAGGAAGAGGGTTAGCAGCAATGCGAAGCTCGCAACCGAAGCCCCAGTAAACGGCGGCCCTAACTATGAGGGTCCTAAGGTAGCGAAGTTCCTTGTCGGGTAAGTTCCGACCTGCATGAAAGGCGTAACGACTGGTGCACTGTCTCAACCACCGACCCGGTGAAATTGTAGTTGTGGTGAAGATGCCACATACCCGCGGCTAGACGGAAAGACCCCATGAACCTTTACTGTAGGCTGATATTGGGTTGAGGTATGTTCTGTGCAGAATAGCTGGGAGGCTTTGAACCGGGGACGCTAGTCTCTGGGGAGCCATCGTTGAGATACCAGCCTGGATATGCTTTAATTCTAACTTTGACCCGTGAATCCGGGCTTAGAACAGTGTCAGTTGGGCAGTTTGACTGGGGCGGTCTCCTCCTAAAGAGTAACGGAGGAGCGCAATGGTACACTCAGCCTGGTCGGCAATCAGGCAAAGAGCGTAAAGGTAGAAGTGTGCTTGACTGCGAGACAAATAAGTCGAGCAGGTACGAAAGTAGGTCTTAGTGATCCGGTGATTCCGAATGGAAGGGTCATCGCTCATCAGATAAAAGGTACTCTGGGGATAACAGGCTTATCGCCACCGAGCGTCCACAGCGGCGTGGCGGTTTGGCACCTCGATGTCGGCTCATCGCATCCTGGGGGTGAAGAAGCTCCCAAGGGTTTGGCTGTTCGCCAATGAAAGCGGTACGTGAGCTGGGTTCAGACCGTCGTGAGACAGGTCGGTCCCTATCTACCGTGGGCGCACGAAACTTGAGAAGGGTCAACCTTAGTACGAGAGGATTTGGTTGGACATAGCTCTGGTGTCCCAGTTGTCACGCTAGTGGCACGGCTGGATAGCTAACTATGGAAAGGATAAACGCTGAAAGCATCTAAGCGTGAAGCCCTCTTCAAGACTAGGTTTCGTAGCAGTAATGCGAAAGTCCCCTGGTAGACCACCAGGTTGATAGGCTGGATGTGTAAGCACGGTAACGTGTTAAGCTAACCAGTACTAACGGACGAACGCTTGACCATCGGTATCTTGCTCTCAAACAAGACACCTTCGGTCTCTATTCACAAGGTCGCCTTCAGTGTCGACAATGCCATTACCAATCCAACATAGGGCCAAGTATCCTTACCGGTACTTGGTTCTCTCCCGGTGACTATATCAGAAAGGATCACCTGTTCCCATCCCGAACACAGTAGTTAAGCTTTCTGAGCCGATGATAGTGCATACCAGTGCGAAAGTAGGTATCGCCGGATTTTTAAAACCCCCTCTAGGATTTCCTAGCGGGGGTTTTTTGTTTTTCATCCCAAACAAACTGGCCCCTTGCCATCCCCCCGGGCCTCTGTCGCTGCAATTCGTCGACACTACACCTCCTTCCACCGATCCACACCTCCCTTTCTCCGGTTCGCTGTTCTTCCGTGATCTCCTGACTTCCGCGTGTTCTGTGTGTTCCGTGGTTGTTCCTCTTCCGGTTTTCTGTCTTCCGTGTGTTCTGGGTGTTCCGTGGTTGCTCCTCTTCCGGTTTTCTGACTTCCGTGTGTTCTGTGTGTTCCGTGGTTGCCCGTCTTCCGGTCTTCTGTCTTCCGTGTGTTCTGGGTGTTCCGTGGTTGCTCCTCTTCCGGTTTTCTGACTTCCGTGTGTTCTGAGTGTTCCGTGGTTGCTCCTCTTCCGGTTTTCTGACTTCCGTGTGTTCTGAGTGTTCCGTGGTTGCCCGTCTTCCGGTTTTCTGACTTCCGTGTGTTCTGTGTGTTCCGTGGTTGCCCGTCTTCGTGGGTTGCTTCCTCGCGATTCTCGCGGGTCGACCGTAGCAATGGCCAACATCTCTGATTAAAGTGGACCGACGCGAGTCTTTCTCACTCTCCGTCGAGTTGCACCCTGGAACCCCATCGAATTTCGCCATGCTTAAACACTGGATTTTGTCGGTTGGCTTAGCCCTATCAGCAGGAAATTTACTCGCTCTTGGCCAAGACTCCGACGAGCCCAAAGATGAAACACCTGGGATGAACTCGGGGTTGGTTTCCGCGATGAAATTTCGTGGCATTGGACCTGCGTTCATGTCGGGCCGTGTGGGCGACATCGCAGTCGATCCAGTCAATCGCTCCATTTGGTACGTTGTCGCTTCCTCGGGTGGAGTCTGGAAGACAGAAAATGCCGGCGTGACGTTCAAGCCTATTTTTGATGCGCAAGGTTCGTACTCGATCGGTTGCGTCACGATCTGTCCTCACGATCGGCATACCATTTGGATCGGAACGGGAGAGAACAACTCCCAACGAAGTGTCGGCTATGGGGATGGGCTCTACAAATCGACCGATGGCGGTCGATCGTTTCAACGGGTGGGTTTGGAAAACAGCGAACACATCGGAATGATCGCGGTTCATCCACAGGATCCAAACATCGTCTTCGTAGCCTCGCAAGGCCCCTTGTGGAAGGACGGCGGTGATCGGGGGTTGTTCAGGACGACCGATGGGGGCAAGACCTGGAAAAACATACTGGAAATCAGCCCGATGACGGGGATCAACGAAGTCCACATCGATCCGAGCAATCCCGATATTCTTTACGCGAGTTCCTATCAGAGGCGGCGGCATGAATGGGTGCTGATCGACGGCGGTCCGGAGTCGGCGCTTTACAAGTCCACCGACGGTGGGGCGACTTGGCGGAAGATTCAGCGTGGCTTGCCGAATGTCGACAAGGGGAAAATCGGCTTGGACATCTCACCGGTGAATCCTGAGGTTGTTTATGCGATCGTCGAAGCGGCTGAAGGCCAAGGTGGATTTTTCCGCAGTGCCAACCGCGGTGAAACGTGGGAGAAGATGAGCAGCTACGTTGCGAGCAGCCCTCAGTACTACCACGAAATTGTTTGCTGCCCACACAATGCGAATCGAATCTATTCGCTCGATACGATGATGATGGTCAGCGAGGATGGCGGCAAAACGTTCCAAGCGTTGGGGGAAGAGGACAAACATGTCGACAACCACGCCATCGTCATCGATCCGGCAGACGAGAATCACCTGATCATCGGTTGCGATGGTGGTTTGTACGAGTCCTGGGATCGAGGCAAAACGTACGATTACAAGGCAAATCTGCCGATCACCCAATTCTACAAAGTGGCGGTATCCAACGACAAACCTTTTTACAACATCTATGGTGGGACGCAGGACAATGCCACCCAAGGAGGTCCCTCTCGCACCAACAATGAGCATGGCATCCGCAATAGCGACTGGTTTGTGACCGTCTTTGGCGATGGGTTCGAACCGGCGGTGGATCCGAATGATCCCGACACCATTTATTCGCAATGGCAGTATGGTGGTCTAGTGCGGTACAACCGCAAGACGGGGGAGTCCGTCGATATCAAGCCCCAGGAAACCAAAGAGGGTCCTGCACTGCGATGGAACTGGGACTCGCCGTTGTTGATTTCCCCGCACAATTCCAAGCGTTTGTACTACGCCTCGCAGGTCCTTTTTCGCAGCGACGATCGCGGCGATAACTGGACACCCATCAGTCCCGACCTGACCCGGCAGATCGACCGCAACGCATTGAAGGTCATGGGCCGTGTATGGGGGGTTGATTCGGTTGCTAAAAATGCGTCGACGTCCCTTTACGGCAACATCGTCTCGCTCGATGAATCACCCATCGCGCAAGGACTGATCTATGTCGGCACCGACGAAGGTTTGGTGCAGATCACGGAAGATGGGGGAGCGACATGGCGCAAAGTAGATCGCTTCGGCACATTGGACATCCCAGAGTTTGGCTACATCCATGACATCGAAGCGGATCTGTTCGATTCGAACACTGTTTATGCCGTTGTCAACAATCATAAGCGGGGCGATTTCAAGCCCTACATACTCAAGTCCGCCGATCGTGGGAAATCCTGGCAGACAATCACTGGCGATCTTCCTGATCGCGGCAGCGTGTACACGCTCAAGCAAGACCATGTGAACCCGAACCTGCTGTTTTGCGGAACCGAATTCGGTTGCTACTTCACCGTCGATGGAGGTGGGAAGTGGATTGCGCTCAAGTCGGGTTTACCCACCATCATGGTCCGAGACCTGGAGATACAACGCCGAGAGAACGACTTGGTGCTAGCGACTTTTGGCCGGGGCTTTTACGTCCTCGATGACTATTCACCTTTGCGAGCGATCAAACCAGAGTTGCTCGAAACCAACGCGATCTTCCCGATCAAAAAAGGGCTAATGTTTCAGAGCGTCAATCCGATGGGGGTTTCGGGCCGTGGGTTCCAAGGTGCGAATTTCTACACCGCACCGAACCCGGAGTACGGAGTCGCTTTCACATTCCATTTGAAGGACGAGCTAAAGACCAGGACATCTAAAAGAGAAAAGAGCGATCAAGAGGGGGCAAAAGCAGGAAAAGACACCCCCTATCCGTCCTGGGATGAATTGAAGCTCGAGGATCGCGAGGTTCCACCTTCGCGATGGCTGACCATTCGCGATACATCTGGGGCCGTTGTCCGGAAAATTCCAACATCGATCGATCGAGGGATCGTGCGCACCCATTGGGATTATCGCCACGCCGGACCCAACGGTGGAACGCGTCGAAGGCGTGCTGGGGGTTCCGGACCTGTGGCGATTCCTGGAAAGTATACGGTGGAAGTTTCCCAGATGCTCGACGGAGAAGTCACTGAGTTGATCCCCAAGACCGAGTTTGAAATCGAGCCGCTGACGTTCGGCGATACGACGGAAATCAACAGGGTTGCGATCCTCGACTTTGCGAAAAAGGTATACAAGCTTGCCAACGCCGTGAATGCAGCGACCGAGCTGACCAATGAGGCTATCGAGCGGCTCGAAGCGATCGAAGGGCTGACAAAATCCTCGGTCGAAGCGGATCCGAGCATGTGGAAGGACATACGCGTTTTGCAACTACGACTGATCGATGTTCAAGAGATCTTTGCGGGTGATCCGACCCGTACCAAGCGGAACGAGGGGGCCATGCCGGGGCTACAGAGCCGCCTATCGAATGCCATGATGGGGGCCATCGGTAGCACAACCGGTCCGACAGGAACGCATCGCAAGCAGTATGAAGTCGCGGGCCAGGAATTCGATGGAGCCCTCGTGGAGCTCAACAAGCTCCTTGGGACCGACATCCCGGCGATGCTCAATCGATTGGACTCCCTCGGAGCGCCTTGGACCCCAGGCCGAGCGATCCCCAACTGGCGTTAAGGGCTGCTTAGCTCTAAAACTCGCTGATTACTTCGCCGCCAGATCTTGAACCCAGGGCTTTCCACAAACGGCTGTCGATTTGATCCGAAACCGTGCGGACCGATCCGTCGAGCAAAAGTGAATTCACACTCCCGCTGTGGTAGCTACGGCTTGTGACGGATGCATACGTCGGAAGCGTTGAGCTGCGTCCTTCTCGCATGGAATTGAAATCGATGTCGTAGACCTTATCGCCAACTTGATACGGCACCATTTGGTTCGGCGGAAATGTGGTCGTGAAACCTGTCTGATGGGAACGAGCATCGACCCACTCGGTATGTCCGGAGTCTACTTTGAATTCTCCACCATATTGGGGGATATCCGAGGGCCGAGTGGGGACGGCCGTCGGTCCGTTTGGATTCCCGCCGTCTCGCAAATAGGGAGTGAAGGCTTTCACCTCGCTCATCGCAAGTGTGTTGCTCGTTCCGTCGGTGATCGATGCGAGCTTGAGTTCTTGGTTGACCGTAAACACCCCAGATCCCCTTCCAAGGGGTGGTTCCATAACCAGCCATTCTCCGATGTTGATTGCGTAGTTGAGTGGATAGTGGACAAAGCTCGGGCCATCTTGGCGTTCTTTGTCGTTGATTTCGCTCGGGCACATCAGAAACGGGATTCGCAGCCTCGCAATTTCTGGCTGTTGCGCTATGGGGCGCGTGAAATCGATCCGTTGGTGAACGTTGGTTTGTTCCGCGTAAGGCAATAGCCTGCTTTGGGCACTCCAGTAGACCGTCCCGCCGTTGGTGCGGTAGTCACCTTGCGGTGGTAGCTTTTTCCTGGCCGACTCAAAGTTTTGAAGGCAAAGACCTAGCTGCTTGAGGTTGTTCTGGCAGGACATTCGGCGTGCTGATTCGCGAGCGGCTTGGACCGCCGGCATCAGGAGTCCAACCAGCACTCCGATGATGGCGATGACGACAAGCAATTCGACAAGGGTAAACGCGCGTCGCATGGGCAAGGGCCTAGTTCACGGGAAAGAAAATTCGTCCGCTAAAAGGTTGATGGGAGTTATCTAAAACACAAGGTTGCGCTTTTGAATTCCCGAACAAAATTCCGTGAAGTCTGCGAGTCTAGCCGCCAGCCATTTGAGATGAGCAGATACAGCGGCGCGGAGTTACTTTGTCGCAGAGCCTCTTGGAAGCTTGTCAGTGGAGCCCGATTTGATATCATCCTGGGCGTGGAGAGCGGGCCTGGCCAGGTTACTGATTCAGTGCTCCAGCGAGGATCGACAGTTAGTTGAAGGCTCTTACGGCGAAAAATTGGCTGAACACCGTTGGACGGAAAGTTACGACTTTCATTGTCCTGGTTTTCTTTTGCGCGGCCATATTCCCGATTCCGGTCGCATCGATCGCCGTTCTGGAGGGTGACCACTCGCAACGTTTCCCTTGCGAAAATGGGACTTGTGGTTGCGCGACCGCAGAACGGTGTTGGACCAGTTGTTGCTGTTTTACCGAAGCCGAGAGATTTGCTTGGGCCGAAAGGAATGGTGTTGCTCCCCCGTCCTATGCCCAAGCGATTCCTAGCGACCCAAAGTCTCGAAGTAATAAGTCCTTTGGATCTGAGAAAACCAATTGCTGCGCTACAAAGGCAACGAATTCGCATGCTTCTTGTTGCAAGCCTGCGAAGACCAGCACGATGAGGAAAGTAGGATCGAGTTCCTCAAAGAAACACAAGGTCGTTCTGGTGTTGTCTGCTTTAAAATGCCAGGGGAAAAGCTCCGCGTTCACTTCCTTGCCATGGACGATTCTGCCCACCCTAGAGAACCTGCTCGTACTTGAGCGAGAGCCTGGGCCTGCCCATGCGGCAACGATGAAAGACCCTGCCCCGGTATTCATCATGCTAGACACGCCGCCTCCCAAGCAGATGCTCGCTTAGCATCACTGCGCGCTTGGCTCTTCTGTGCCCATCTTTGAATCGAAGCGTTTCGAAACGGCGCACTTGCGCGGTCACCGGGTCCGCTCTCCACAAGACGGTTTCGTAGGGCCGTATCAAGTGCGCCGTCTTGAGTCGCCTCCTCTGCCTGTGCGATCATTATTCCTACGTACCGAGATACCAAGATACCAAGTCCATGATGGAGAGAATCGAAATGCGAATATTGCTTTTGTGGATCGGGGGAATCGCGATCGGGTGTGGCAGCCCTGAAGTTCGCGCTGAGTCCCCGTCCGAGATCTACCAGCGGCTAGTCATCCCCTTGATTCAGTCATCGAAGTCCAGCAGTTGTTCGGAATGCCATCTTCAGGGTGTCCATCTTGACGATTTCCTGACCTCCGATCCGAAGGCTTCCTTTGCGTCCCTTAGGGCTCGCGGATGGATAGACACCAAGCATCCTTCAGAATCCAAACTGTTGCAGTTCATCGCGAAAAAACCCGAAAACTCGACCGACTTGATGGACCAAGTTCGAAAATCGGAATTGGAAGGCATTAGCCAGTGGATTCACGCCTCGGTTCAAGACCCTGAGTCCCTGAGTGCTCCTTTGCCGCCGTTGAACGATCTAAAACTGGACGACAAGCTGATGGAGCACGTTCGCAACGATCAAATTCTTGCTCGCTTCGTCGACATCATTTGGTCGCAGCTTGAGCGTTGCGCGAACTGCCATTCGCCCGAACGGAATGCCAAACAGGTTGAAAAGCATGGCGAGAAAATGAGTTGGATCGCTCCAAACTCTCCTGCTGAAACGTTGCGACTTTTGGAGGAGCGGAAGCTGATCCAATTTGAAAAGCCATCGGCGAGTTTGCTCAAGACGAAAGCGTTAGGAAAAGACGAGCATGGTGGAGGGGTCAAGTTCCCTGAGCAGGGGCATACCGATCGCCAGTGGGGACTATTCCTCTCTGATTACGCAGCGATCCGGAGAGATATCTATTCGAACTCCAAGGAAATTCCAGCGTTCGATCCCATTCGCACTTGGCGAACCGGGTTGCACCTGCGGGTCAAAGAACTCCCGAGCTTGCCTGCTGGGACCTACGCTGTGGTCTTGATGCACCGGATAGCTGCCGACGGTACGGTCAGCAAGGAACCGAGTGCTTTTGGAGAAGGGCGAGTTTCCAAGGACGGAACAAGTTGGGGAACGTCTTTGAAGATCATTGAGCCAGCTCATTTACGTCGTACAAGAGCCATCGTCGAATGGAGCACGTTGTTGCCCTCAGGACGATACCAGCTTCGTTGGATTCCCGTGGAGGACTCCGAGGCATCGCTCGAGAAGATCCTCGCGTTGCCGCACACCAGTCAAACAGAAATCGATTCGTTATGGAATTCGGGCCATAGCGACGCAAAGACACTCATGTTCGGCGCATTCAAGTCGGTTACCGACTTGAAGTAGAGCCTTTGGACCGCAACACGTTATGACCGTTTGAAACCTAATCGAAAGAACAGAAATGAATTGCAGACACATCAAATCGAGCCGCTTGGCCTTCACCTTAGTTGAATTGCTTGTAGTCATCGCCATCATCGGAGTACTTGTAGGTTTACTCCTGCCGGCCGTCCAAGCTGCACGCGAGGCCGCACGTCGAATGCAGTGCAGCAACAGCGTCAAACAAATGGCCTTGGCAACCCTGAATTACGAATCCGCGTTTCGCAAGTTCCCCATGACGGGGACAGTCGATGTGGACTTCTCTGTACAGGCCCGCATCCTTGCCTTCATTGAGCAAGGGAACTTGAACAGTAGGCTCGACTACTCGAAGCGAGCGTTTTCTGGTCCGTTCAACGCAAAGGTCCCGAATCCTCTCTTTGCCGAAGCTTTCGCAACTCCGATACCCACCTTCCTTTGCCCGAGTGATCCGGCTCCATCCACGACGACCATGCAGGTAAATGGCACGCCCGTTACGTACGGTGGATTGAACTACATGTTCAGTAATGGCAGCGGAACTGGAACAAACTACGACTGGCGTTGGGTAACCGATGGGATCGTTTGTCAGAATGCGCCACGGGCTTATCGCGATCTTATCGATGGAGCCTCAAATACATTGGTTCTGAGCGAGACGGTTCGAAGCGTTGGGGATGACATAACGCTTCCTGCTGGAACATTGCCGAGATTTCCCTATCCATACACGCTCAACGGATCGAGCGGTGTAAGCTCAGCACTTCAGTCGACTCGAGGGTTGAGGGCTACGGGTAGCCCTTGGGGGGCATATGTCGACGCAACTGGCAATATCTTCAATCCACAAACCGACCTGATTTGGCCGAGTTTTAGCGGATGGCGAGGTGGCAATAGCCCTGCGATCCGTGGGCGAGGAATTTCTTGGGCTTTCAATGGATCCATCAATTCGTCGACCAATGGTTACCACACCCCCAACAGCCGAACGCCGGATCTTGTGATTCACCATACCGGGTTCTTTGGGCCTCGCAGCTACCACTCAGGTGGAGCCAACGTTGGGCTTGCCGACGGTTCGGTTCACTTTTTGTCCGATGGCATCCAAGCGGCAACCCAACGCGCCTTGCATAGCTGCAATGGAGGGGAGATTGTCGGTGAGTTCTGAGTTTGGTTTTGTATAGCTTCTTTTCAAGTCGACGAATACTGGCCAACCATGCAGATCGAATAAAGCGTTCCGGTTGCGATAAAGGTAAGTTGGAGATGATGACGATCTAGCCGTCGCGTCTGTCCGGTACAGTTCCCGTCCCGACGAAATCGGTGATCTCACTCAGGCTTGAAAAGAACCAATCCTGATTTAATCCACCCGTCAACACATCCGAATCTGAGTCAGCAAACACAGTGTCTGCAACCGAATCCGCTACGTTACTATTAAGGAAGATATTTCCATTGGCTCTTACGCCAGTACCATTACCGGCCAAATTAGCTGTCCTCTGAGCAAAAGTTCTAGCTGATTGCCATTCCCCATGAATCAAGTAAAACGACGTGCGGTCTGTTTCGAATGCCACTACCCCAGAGACTAGAAGATCATCTCCCCCTGATCCATTTAGAATATCAGTTCCTGCGCCTCCAAATAGTAAGTCTCGCTGCATACCACCAATCAAGGTATCGTTCCCAGCCAACCCTACCAATATCGCACCTGCATTCGATGTTCCCTTCAGGAAATCGTTCCCAGCCCCTCCAATGATCAGTTGAAAAAGGCTTGTGATGCCGTTAATACTCTGTGCATTACCTGCCGTGCTGATCGACAAGTCCACCAGCACACCTACCGACCACTGAGTATAGCTGAGCGAGTTAAGCCCTACCCCAGATCCACCATTGACGCTTCCGGTGACTCGCCCTTCAGGAAACAACTCTATTGAATCCTCAAAAATGTTCCCTGTAAGGTTCTCAACACCTGAGAAGTTGATCGTCGAAGCCGACGAAACCAACGCTCCTGAGTTCGTCCCAGATACCGTCCAGTTGGCGGCCAACGCTGGACCCGTGAGTGTATCCGTAGCGGTACCGGCAACAATGCTACCCACCCCAAAATAGGTGACCCCTCCGACGACAATCTGGCCGGTATTGGAGATGCTCCAGGCGGTCGCGGCATTCGA
>Ga0208085_1000082_pt1 | contig 33670 bp, 30 predicted proteins | sample LakMenEpi21Jun10_FD_150721 | JGI IMG/M metagenome (GOLD analysis project Ga0208085, IMG submission 150721) | Freshwater microbial communities from Lake Mendota, WI - 21JUN2010 deep hole epilimnion (SPAdes) | ecosystem: Environmental > Aquatic > Freshwater > Lentic | place: Lake Mendota, Madison...
CCCCCCCCGCCCCTTGCTCCCCCGGCCAAAGCCCCGGTGGAGAAGGGGGGCCAAGCGGTTGGATGGAGCGGACGTGAGGTGTGAGGTGTGAGGGGAGCAGCCGGATCTTTTGCAAGATCCACTACCGAGCATTTGCAAGCCCCACGGCCCCTAAAAACCGAATAGGCCGCTGTACGCTTACAATATATCTGAAGATCCAAAACATCTTGGTTTGAGAGCCGCCTAGGTCAGACCGCAAGCTTTTTGGACGCGAGACAGAACCTCACGAGCAACCCTTCGGGCTCTTTGGGCTCCGTCCTCAAGCGCTTTGGCGACGTAAGCGTCATCGCTTGCGAGTTCTGCGCGACGTGCGCGGAGCGGATTGAGGAATCCATCGGCGGCATCTGCGAGCCGCTTTTTGATATCCCCGTATCCAAACCCACCACGCTCGTAAATCGCGCGCACTTCCTGGCGTTGCTCATCGTTCGCAAACAGCGAATACAATTGGTAGAGATGGTCGGTATCGGGATCCTTCGGATCCTCCATCGGTCGCGAATTGGTACCGATTCGCATGATCTTTTTTCGCAGCTCCTTGGCGTCCTCGAACAAGCCCAACGTGTTGTCGTAGCTCTTGCTCATCTTCTGACCGTCGGTCCCAGGGACCTTGGCCGTGTCCTTGACGATCCGGGCCGTCGGCATGACAAAGGTATCACCGTACTGCGCGTTGAAACTCCTTGCCAAATCCCGGCACACCTCGATATGCTGATTTTGATCCTCGCCAACCGGTACGCATTGGGAGTCGTAGGCCAAGATATCGGCGGCCATCAGTACAGGATAGGTAAACAAACCGGCATCGGCTTTGATCCCTCGGGCCTCTTTGTCTTTGAATGCAACGCATCGCTCGAGGAGTCCCAGCGGTGCACCGGTCATCAGGATCCAATAGAGCTCGGAGACCTCCGGAATGTGCGACTGCACAAACAGCGTCGCTTTGCTCGGATCGAGTCCCAGAGCCAGCAAATCCAAAGCGGCATCTCGAACGTTCGACCGCAAGAGTTTCGGATCCCGGATGGTTGTCAGCGCATGCAGATCGGCGATGAAGTAATAGCCGTCGTGCTCGTGCTGCAATTCGATGTACTGCTTGATCGCACCGAAATAATTGCCCCAGTGAAAACGCCCAGTGGGTTGAATGCCGCTCAAAACTCTCATGGAAACCTACGGAAAAAACGGGAACTCGAATTCAGGAACGTTTGAGCTCTTGGGTGGATGGACTCGGTGGGTTGATTTTCAGCGAGCCGATGCAATCGCGCAGGCGGCTCAAGCCCAATTCGCCGACCGCTTGGGGAAGTTGTTCGATGATGCGGGTACTGACCAGCGGGTCGTAGTAGTTGGCCGTCCCGATTTGGATTGCCGAAGCACCCGCGACGAAAAACTCCATCGCATCATCGATGGTGGCTATGCCGCCGACTCCGACGATCGGTACTGGAACACTCGACGCGACTTGGTAAACGCACCGCAATGCGATGGGCTTGATCGCCGGTCCGCTCATGCCCCCAACATTGTTGGCCAACATGGGCTTTTGTCGCCGCCAGTCGATCGACATTCCTAAAACTGTGTTGATGCAAGTGACCGCATCGGTGCCAGCTTCATAAGCAGCCTTGGCGATCTGTGCGATGCTCGTGACGTTGGGGGTAAGCTTGGTCAGCAATGGGCAATCGATGACCTCTCGAACTCCCGAGACGACTCGGTAGCAGGCTTGTGGATCGGTGCCGAAATCGATCCCCCCGCTGACGTTCGGACACGAGACATTGAGCTCGAGCGCAAAGAGCCCTAACGGAGCGAGGCGCTGCGCAAGGTAGATAAAGTCTTCATGGGATTTACCAGCCACACTCACCACGATCGGTGCGCCGGTGGATTTCAAATAAGGCCAGTGGTTTTCGATGAAGTATTCGATACCGTCGTTGTCCAATCCGATCGCATTGAGCAAGCCTGCCGAGATCTCGACGGTCCGCCATGGCTTGTTGCCTGGCCGAGCGTCCCGGGTGATGGTCTTCGGCAGGATGCCTCCCAACGCACGCAGGTCCACGATGGGGGCCATCTCTTTGGCGTACCCAAAGGTGCCCGACGCGACCATCACAGGATTTTTCAACTTCAGTCGACCAAGCTCTACGCTGAGGTCGACCGGGGGCGATGAGGGATCCATCGGAGAATTTGATTTATCCAAAACAGCACTCGATGCGTGGGGATAGCTTAAGCGTTGACCTTACCTAATCGGCGCGCAAGGGCTTCGACAGGCAACGGAATCACCGTGGCGTTGGCCATCAAATCGGTCGAGAGAATGTCGCTCGATTCGTCCACCGCGTCCGAGGGCTCGTAGGTGACGATGTAAGCACCCACTTGGAGATAATCTTGATGGAACACCGGCGGCCAGAAGTCCTCGGCGCGGTGGGCCAGAGTTCTTGCCAAAAGCCTGGTCGCTCGACCCGAAAATCCGCTCAACACCATATCCAAACGGCCCAACGATTCGCGGAAAATGTAAAAGACCAACGCCGAGTCTTTACCAGCCGTAGCCCCGCCCGCAAATGCCCATGTCCCATCGGCCTGCTCGTAGTACAACCCAGGCTCGGATACCTTCTCCGTTTTGCTCAGTTGCAAACCTGCCGAACAAGCGGGTGGATGCGGATCTCGGTCGCGAAATCGCAAGAAAAATGGCAGCGATCGATCGGTCGCCTTGGCGACATTGTCCTGCGATACAAACGGCTCGCAACCGAAGGCCTCGCCCAAGACCAATTCGACCGTGGGGTTGCTTTTCACACTCCCAAGGCAGACCAAGGCCTTGTCCCCTGCGATCTCTCCAAACTCCTCGTAGACGTCTCGGGACCTTGCATGGACCTGTTCGACGGCCATCGTCCCGGGGCTCCAAACCAACGTCTGTCGGAGATGCTCGATGTGAGGAATGTCTTTGCCTGAAGCCTTTTTCATCGCCTTGGCCGTCCCACCCAAGGTCGATACCCCATTGAGCACTTCGCCGGCGAGCACATTGTCCGAGGCGACAATCCATGCGGTATCGGCACTGTCGTCCTCCGGGGGTTTGCGCACCCCGACGCAGAGCTCCAATCGGGAACGCCGAGCCAGCAGTTCCCAGAAGTTTTCCGGGGTCACGGCAAACAAAGCCCCGGGCAGTTCGTCGGCGCGGGCATGCCCGTGCTCGATCAGATAATCGCACAACCGCGATAGCGCCTCGAGCGGAATGTACTTGGCCTCGTTCTTGAGCAACGCGGCGACCTGGTGGCGATCGAGCCCAGTGTACTCGACGATCGATTTGATCGTCCCAGGGCGTTTCTTGCGGTCTGGGGTATGTCCCAGCAGTTCGGCAAGTCGGAATGCATACCTCATGGGTCGGCTCGTTGGGTCAGGGTAAGAAAGGGGAGGGCGATTTCGAAAAAAGCCTTAGTGCGCCGTTTCCTGCCGTTAGCATAGCAAAATTATTGCTAACTGCCGACCCAACGTTGATAAATTTTCCGAGCTTGCACCGGATCTTCGGTTCCATGCACCACGGCTCGACCGTCGGCAAAGACACTCAGCGTGCTGCCCCCTTGGGAAAATCGAACCAGAAAGGGGGTCTCGACCACCTCGCCGTGGGGGCGAAGTCTTTGGGCCAATTCCGCCAATTGGATCCGTGTTCCGCTTGGGACCTGAACCTGCACGGAGTTCTTTCCACACATGACCTGCACATCGGTGCTGTGCTGCCCGTCGAGGAATGGGAACTCCTTGCGACCACAGCAGGGGCAATCGGGCACCTTTTTGAGTTGGATCTTGCGGACATCCCCGTGCCAAAGGTCGAAGACGCTCAGGACGCTCGGGCGGCGGGTGGCATCGGAGTCCTTTCGCTCGACGATCCATTGAACCGCTAGCAGTGCTTGCCAACTGGCGATTACGCCCACTGCCGGTCCTAATACTCCCACGGTATCGCACGAACCGGCGGTGTTCGGAGCAGGCGCCTCAGGCAGCAGGCAACGGAAGCATGCGGTATGCTCGGGTTCGATAAGCATGGCTTGCCCAGCCGCGCCGACGATCCCACCGTGGACCCATGGCAGGCCCAGGGCGACACAAGCGTCGTTGATGAGGTAGCGAACTTCGAAGTTGTCGGTGCCATCGACGACGATGTCGATCCCTTCGAGCAGTTGGCGAATGTTCGTGTGGGTCACATCAGCTACGATGGGATCGAGATGGGTGGTCGGGTCGACCGCCGAAAGATGCCCTGCGGCGGCCATCGACTTGGTCGAGTGGTATTCCGCATCGTGGAGGGTGTAGAGGGCTTGGCGTGGCAGGTTATCGAGTTCGACCCAATCGCGATCGATCAACCGCAGGGTTCCTACCCCGCAACGGACGAGGCGCTCTGCGATGGTGGAGCCTAAAGCTCCGAGTCCGATCACCGCGACGTGTGCATCCGAGAGCATCCGTTGGCCGTCCTCACCGACCGGTTTAAAGGCGATTTGCCGACGAAACCGATCTTGTGAGTACGTCATGGTTTGGCTTTGGATTCGAGGGGTTTATTTCTTGCGGCGTAGAGCTTCTGCAACCGCAGCACCCATGTCGGCGGGGGAGGGAGCGACTACGATCCCGGCAGCTTCGAGGGCTTTGACCTTTTCCGCTGCGGTACCTTTGCCGCCGGTGATGATCGCTCCGGCGTGTCCCATGCGTTTGCCTGGAGGGGCGGTTCGTCCGGCGATGAATGCTGCGACGGGTTTGGTCACATGGGCTTTGACGTATTCGGCAGCTTTTTCTTCGGCATCCCCTCCGATTTCACCGATCATCAAAATGACTTCGGTTTGGGGATCTTTTTCGAAGCGTTCGAACAATTCGATGTAGGAGGTCCCGACGATGGGATCGCCTCCGAGACCGATGCAGCTTGATTGTCCGAGTTTGAGATTGCTGGTTTGCCAGACGGCCTCGTAGGTCAGCGTGCCGCTTCGGGACATGATGCCGACTTTGCCCGGTTGGTGGATGTATCCGGGCATGATGCCGATCTTGCATTCGCCTGGTGTGATGACCCCGGGGCAGTTCGGTCCGATCAACACGGACTTGCTCCGTTTGACGGCAGCATAGACGTGGACCATGTCCAAAACGGGGACCCCTTCGGTGATCGCGCAGATGACTTCGATGCCCGCATCGACGGCTTCGAGGATCGCATCGGCGGTAAATGGCGGTGGAACAAAAATCATCGTTGCGTTGGCACCGGTCTGCTGGACGGCTTCTTCGACCGTATCGAAGACTGGCAATCCTTCGACGGTCTCACCGGACTTGCCGGGTGTGACCCCACCGACCATTTTGGTCCCGTACTCTTTGCAGCCTTTGGTGTGAAAGGCTCCCGATTTGCCTGTGATTCCTTGGCAGATAACCCGGGTGTTTTTGTTGACAAGAATGCTCATGAGTGACTATTTCGCTGATTGCTTGGAATTTGGGTTCGGGTGGGTTTTACTTGCCGACGGAGGCGACGACCTTCTTGGCTGCATCGGTCAGATCGTCTGCCGAGATGATGGCAAGCCCGCTCTCGCGGAGCATCTTTTTACCTTCTTCGACTTCGGTACCTTCGAGTCGAACGACCAAGGGGACCTTGAACCCTACTTCTTTGGACGCATCGATAATGGCTTGTGCGATGGTGGTGCATCGCGCGATACCGCCGAAGATATTTACGAGGATGGCTTCGACATTCGCATCCGAGAGGATGATCCGGAACGCTTCGGTGACTTGTTGGGTGTTGGCACCCCCGCCGACGTCGAGGAAGTTCGCTGGTGCCCCACCGTGGTACTTGATGATGTCCATGGTGGCCATGGCGAGCCCTGCACCATTGACCAAGCAACCGATGTTTCCTTCGAGTTTCACGAAGCTAAGGCCGCTGTTGGAGGCTCGGAGTTCCGCGGGCTCTTCCTCGGCCTCATCGCGGAGTTCCTTGATGTCAGGATGGCGATAGAGCGCGTTGTCATCGAAGGTGATTTTCCCATCGAGGGCGATCATCTTGTCGTCTTTGGTGATCACCAGCGGGTTGATCTCGGCCATCGAGCAGTCGAGTTTGACAAAGAAATCGCAAAGTTTCCTGAAGAAAATGTCCGCGTTTTTGGCCGCTGGGCCTGAGATATTGAGTTTCTTGCACAGCTTGCGAACTTGGAAAGGCATCAGACCGTAAGCCGGATCGAAGTGCTCTCGCAGGATCTTCTCGGGGGTCTCTTCGGCGACCTTCTCGATGTCGACTCCACCTTCGCTGCTGACCATCAACAGAGGCTTCATGGCGGCTCGGTCCAAGACCACTGCGGCGTAAAGTTCGCGGGCGATCTGGCAACCTTGTTCGAGGAACACTTGATGGACCGGCGAGCCCGAGGGTCCGGTTTGGATCGTCACGAGCCGATTGCCGATCATGTTCTTGGCCGCTTCGGCGGCTTCTTTGCCGCTGCGAACCAATTGGACTCCGCGTTGGGCTGGAACTTCGATGAAGGCTCCTTTGCCTCGGCCACCAGCATGGACTTGGGCTTTGATCACCGCAAGCGATCCGCCGAGTTGGTCGAATGCTGCCTGAGCCTCCTCGGGAGTCTTGGCAACATGCCCCTGAAGGATGGGAACCTGGAAGGCGCGAAACAGCTCTTTCGCTTGATACTCGTGGATTTTCATCGAGTGATACTCAGTGGGGGCTTGAAGGTGATGTCCGATGTGGAGATGGGCTTTGCCCGCTGGATCCGGGCTTTTACAAAATGAAGCGTCGATTATCGGAGCGACCTGCGAGTCGGTCAAGGCGTACTCAGGGTTCTTACAAATCTAACCATCGATTGCGGGCTGGCCGTTTGCCTGGAGATTCCCGGGTTTGGAAACCTGGGGGCATTCGATGGATATGCTTCAGAGGAATCCCTCGAACGAGTGATTTACTTGATTCTCGGAGAGCAGGATCGTTAAATCGCCCTGACCATCATGGGGCTCGAACCGCGTGCTATGTTGCGGCGGTTAGAGCTAACCTGCCGAGCTTTGTCAGTCTTCGTTTCGGCTCGGGGGCGACCTGTCCGACCGCTACGGCTACCTCGGCTTTCGCGTTGCCTTGAGTTCTTCCGGAATCCCCAAATCGCCGGATTCGAACTAGAGTGCTAGCGGGCTGTCAATAAGCCTCCTAAACTGACCGCAAAGGCGCCAAGGTCGCCAAGTCTAAGAAGGAGCAGGAAGCTCGTGGTGCGGATCCAACTATTGCGAATAGAAAAACGTGGGGACTGTCGTCGAGGTTTTTCCACTTCGGGGTTTTCTTTGCGCCGTTGCTCCTTTGCGCCTTTGCGTTTCAACTCCCCGGAAGAGAGAGCCTCATCCGCAATGAAGTCGGCAGGCAAAATCTAAGTTTCGCAGCAACTGACTTCGAATAGCCTCGCCTGGACCTCCGCGTGGGAAAGATGTCCGAGCGAGGGGACGATCAGATCGGGCTGGTATCTCGTTAAGGGTTCTGAGGTGGAATCAATCGCAGAGCATCGAATGCGATCCCCAAGACCATGACGGCAAGCACGACCCAAGCGACATACCACCACCAAGCCCTGCGTCGGTGGCTTGGTTTGCGTCCGAATTCGCGTTCGAGAAAATCCTCGTAGTCGAAATCCTCCTCTTGCTGAGTCTCCAGATGATTTTCGAGCTTGTCGGGTTGGAATTCTCGACCGCAATGATGGCACTGCTGGGCAGTGGTTCGCACCCGCTTGCCACATCCTTGGCAGTCCATGAATTCGATGGAATTCGGCATGTCGTGATCCGTAGGAGAGTATTCAGGAACTCTAAGGATAATTGTAGGCTGGATTGTCGGGGTCGAAATCCTGATCCTCCAGAGCCACATCAAGCTCGAGATTTTCGTAGACGAATTCCTCGTCGAGCACAGGATCCCCACCGGAGACTTCCGGCCACATATAACTGGCATATCGTATCGGGATCCCAAACTCCAAATCGATATCGATGATCGCCTTGTGGAACTCATGATCGAGGGTTTGATCCCCCACGATCACTTCGCGTGTCGGATGGCACACTTCGATCCGCTTGCAGGCTCGACCTGCAACCTCCACAGGTTCGGTCATACTCACTTGGCACTGGCCCAGCGCCCGATCGCGATTCCCTTTGGCCAGGAGTTTGGCCAGCAGGCGTTCGATCCCGATCTGGCTGACCGGATAGCGATTGCCGAGCATGGCCAAGCGACTCGTTGGAGATAATTCCAATCGGGTGATGTTCAACAGGCCCGACTCATGGACCACCATCAGATCGTCGTGGATCCCTTGTCGCCAGATCACCTCGCGGCCCGAGAGGGACTTAGGTTCGAGGAACTTCAAGTACACATCGATGGCTCGTAGGCCATCGTCGGTCTGAGGTTCTCGGTATCGAAGTTTGATGGCCATTTTCGATTCGGGCCCGAGTTGTTTGCCGATCCGTTCGCGTTTCCGAATCACGGCCCGATACGATTGATGTTCCCGCCGATGCGTTTGCATCATGGTGTTCGCCAAGCTCAACACCTCGTCCAATGGGTGAGCGTCTCGGGGAGTTTCGGGTTGTGCGACTGGCCCGCTTGCGTCGGCTGGACTGTATTGAGCCGGGATCGACACGACGGGTTTATCGATGAGCCAATCGTTGATCAGGCGTCGAATTCCCAGGGTGACGAAAAGACCTAAACCGATCAGCAGGATCAGCCAGGGGGTCAATCGTGCAGACCAAACTCCGTACCTTTGTCCAGCCATGGCTGCACCTCTTCTTGCGAAATCGATCTTGCTAATTCGAACCCCAGAGCGGTTAGGGAAAAATCGCGATGCAGATGATGCATGACCAATCCGAATTCGCAAAGTTGCCGAAAACCTTCCAAAAACAAAACGGTGATTTCCGGGCGTTCGGGGTCCCGAAATGCGATGGTTTGGCTCTCATCGATCTCGACGTAGACGGCCAGCAAACGGGCTGCTGGATCGAAGGCGGTATTGACGCCTCGGACTTCGATGACGCCGCGTTTTCGGGCCGCCACCAAGACCGCTTTGGCTTCGGGCAACAATCCGTCCGCAAGGGTCGATTTATGGGGTATTCTTACCACCATCGCTTGGCTGCACAACTGGGCCAAGGCGACCAGAACCGGGGCACCTGCTCCGAGTGCTTCCCAACTGCCGCTGAGGAAATTATCGACGGGGTTGAGTCCGGTTACCGATTTTCGAACGGGCTGGTATTCATCCATGTCCCCGCCTCCGTTGAATGATCTGCATGGGCACTTGGTCACTTTACGCATTGAAGAAACGGAACTGAGTCCACATAATCCTATCCGATCTGGTGCGATAGACCACAAGTCGTTAGGCTGGTTTTTCGCTGGAAACCCTCCATTCGTTTCGTCCGTTTAAAATTCCTCCATCGGGAGCTCTGATATGGCTTTGGTACCTCTTCGCAAGGTCTTGGATCACGCCGCTGAAAACCATTACGGTGTGGCTGCGTTTAACGTCAACAACATGGAGCAAATCCAGTCGATCATGGAGGCGGCCAAGGAGACCAATTCGCCGGTGATTATCCAAGCGTCCCGGGGGGCTCGGTCCTATTCGCAAGACGCTTACCTTCGGCATTTGATGCTCGCGGCCGTGGAACTCTACCCGAACATCCCTGTGGTGATGCACCAAGATCACGGCAACTCTCCTGAGACCTGCCTCTCGGCGATCGAAAACGGATTTACCTCGGTCATGATGGACGGCTCGCTCAAAGAGGATGGAAAAACTCCGGCGGACTACGAATACAATGTCGCAGTTACCCGACGCGTGGTGCAATTGGCGCATGCCAAGGGTGTTTCGGTCGAAGGCGAACTCGGATGCTTGGGCTCCTTGGAATCCGGGCACGGAGAGGCCGAGGACGGACATGGTGCCGAAGGGCAACTGAGCCATGACCAACTTTTGACGGATCCCGAGGAAGCCAAACGGTTTGTTCAAGAGACCGGGGTCGATGCGCTGGCCGTGGCGATCGGTACGAGCCATGGGGCTTACAAATTCACTCGCAAACCCGACGGTGAAGTCCTCGCCATGTCGCGGATCGAAGCGATCCACAAGATGGTCCCCAACACCCATTTGGTCATGCACGGTAGCTCGTCGGTTCCCCAGGAACTCCAGGACATCATCAACAAGTACGGTGGGAGCATCAAGCAGACTTGGGGGGTGCCGGTTGAGGAAATCCAACGCGGGATCAAGAGCGGGGTCAGGAAGATCAACGTCGATACCGATTGCCGATTGGCCATCACCGGGGCGATCCGAAAAGTCTTGGCTGAGAGCCCAGAGAAGTTCGATCCCAGGGATTACCTCAAGCCTGCTCGCACTGCGATGAAAGAGGTTTGTGTTGCGCGAATGGTCTCGTTTGGCCAAGCCGGCCAAGCGGATAAAATCAAGTAGAAGTCTCTCGCGAGCCTCGCGTGGAGCTAACTCTTCAATGGCGTTGTATGAGCCGAACAGCAGTAGGACGCCGTGGCTTGCGCGTCATTATGGTAGATCGATTGTCCCCAATCGATCGGAGCCTAAAGCCACCGTAGCCAGTAAGACAAAACAGCCGAACAGCCGTAAGACTCCTTCGCTGCGCGTCGTTGTAGAGCCATTGGGGACAATGGCTCTACACTGTAAGACAGCGCGGCTTGTGCGTCGTTATGGTAGATCGATTGTCCCCAATCGATCGGAACCTAAAGCCACCGTAGCCAGTAAGACAAAACAGCCGAACAGCCGTAAGACGCCTCCGCTGCGCGTCGTTGTAGAGCCATTGGGGACAATGGCTCTACACTGTAAGACACTGCCGCTTGCGCGTCGGGCGGAGCCATTTGGGCTAACACAGGAGGCAATTACTCGAGCTCGCTATTGCTCAAGTTCATAGAGTTCAGGGTCGACCTTGGGGGCTTGGAGCAATCTTCTTACCGCGAGCCGTTTGCTTGCGGTTGACTTGCTCGTCGGTGCGGTGCCGGCCGAGGAGAACGGATCAGGTTGCTCATCGATGGCCGGTCCGAGCTCTTCATCGATCGCGTCGGGATCCTCGCCGGCTTCCATCCGTTTGATCGCTTCGAGCATCGCACCGGTGGGTTCACCGCCGGTGAGTTCGAACATACGCTTCATCAGGTGGGCCATCTGTTTGGGGTCTTCTTGATCGCCGTCGTCCTGCATGCTCGGAGCCATCTCGCTCATGAGTTGCTCGAGTTTCGACTCATCGATGTTGGCAAAGGGATCGGCCGGATCGCCCTGGCTGTTTTCGAGCAAGCCCTTGGAGATCGCAAAGCGTGAGACTTTTTTCTCAAGTTTTCTGCATCCGCATTTCGGGCACGATGCGGTGCTTGGGACCTGCATGCGTCGGGACAAAAAACTGTAAATGGTATGGCACGGTGGGCAGTAAAACTCGTAAATTGGCATCGTACTGGCTTCTCATAAGTTTCCCTTGTCGTTGGCCCCGGTGCCTGATTGGGGATTCTTGACCCCCGAGCCCCAGCGACTATCATTCCTATCAGTTTTACACAGAAATCTCCAAAGGAGCGAGCCGATTTCGAGGCTTCGCATCGAGTGCCCTAGGCATGGATAGCAAGGAAGAGCCAACCTCAGAGCTTCTAGCCGAGCTGCAGGAATTCAGCAATTCCTTTGAGCAGTCCGAGCCAGAAGCGATTCTCGCCTGGGCGCTGGCTCGCTACCGGGATCGCTTTACCATGGCGACGGCTTTTGGCCCTGAGGGGATGGTCATTCTCGAAATGCTCTCGAGGATCGATCCGAAATGCCATGTCTTCAATCTCGATACTGGATACCAGTTTCCTGAAACGCTCAAGCTTCGTGACCAAGTCGCCGAGCGCTATGGAATCGAGGTTGAGTTGATGCGACCGGAGTTGACCGTCATCGACTACGAGAAGCTCCATGGCGGACCGGTTTATAAGTCGGACCCGAGCCGGTGCTGCGGCGATCGAAAGCTCAGTGTGCTTCAAAGAGTTGCGGTAGGAAAACTCGCCTGGGCAAGCGCCATCCGTCGAGATCAGTCTCCGGATCGCGCCAAGGCTGCGATTGTCGGGTGGGACAAGAAGTTCCATCTTGTCAAAGTAAGCCCGCTTGCGAATTGGACCAAAAAACAAGTCTGGGACCGGATCCTCGATAAGAAAATCCCTTACAATCCCCTCCACGACCAAGGCTACACCAGCATCGGATGCTGGCCATGCACCCGAGCCGTCTCCTTCGGTGAGGACGAGCGTGCGGGTCGATGGAGCGGGACGGGGAAAACCGAATGCGGATTGCACACCCAGGACTAAGAGGGCCAAGCTCTTTTTGCTGGCCTTAGCCGTTCTAAAAATTCTGCCGTTTCACGATTCCTGATTCACGATTGTTATTTCAAGTTTCCTATTTCACGATTCCTATTTGACGAAAGGTTCCACCATGAGCACCAAGTCCACGAGCGTTTTGATCAAGACCAGCAAAGGCAGCATCACACTGGAGCTCGATGCACAAGCGGCCCCCAAGACCGTCGAAAACTTCCTGAGCTACGTCCGATCGGGGCACTACAATGGAACCATCTTCCACCGAGTGATTCCCAACTTCATGATTCAAGGTGGCGGGTTCACTCCCGAAATGTCTCAAAAGAAAACCATGGCACCGATTGTCAATGAATCGTCCAACGGGCTTAGCAACAAGAAGTACACGATCGCCATGGCGCGTACGAATGTCGCCGACAGCGCAACGAGCCAATTCTTCATCAATGCGACCGACAACGACTTTCTCGACAAAGCCAACTCCAGAGACGGAGTCGGCTACTGCGTCTTTGGCAAGGTCACCGCAGGGACCGACGTGGTCGAAGAGATTCGCGTGGTCAAAACCTCCAACAAAAACGGGCACGGCGATGTGCCCGTCGATGCGGTCTTGATCGAGTCGGCTGAAATCGTCGGGTGATCTGCTCGGACTTAGTTCTTGAGTTGCTCGTACTTGGTTTTGTACTTGTCGTACAAATCGGTATGTCGGCTGCTCAGATCGACCTTGCGACCTTGGATCCAAGCTTTTTGGACCTGGGTTGCTGTCTCTAGGATATCGCCATCGGCAAGGAACAAGGAAGCTTCTTTGCCGACCTGGATCGATCCGATCCGATCTGCGACTCCAAAGATCTCGGCCGGGGCCAGAGTGATCGATCGCAATGCGGTTTCCGGATCGAGTCCGAATCCACACGCTGCTGCGGCGTGGTAGGGCAAGTTGCGAACATTCGCAGAACCGAACCTTCCGTCGCTTGCGATGCTGAATCGAATTCCGCGAGCTTGGAGTTCGCTCGGCAACGCGTACATCGAATCATAAGCCGCATCGCGTCGGACAGGGAGCCGGTAGGTCGCCGAGAGGACCACAGGGACATTCGCCTCCTTGAGCAAATCGGCGCAGTGCATCGCATCGGCACCTCCGAAGAGGATCATTTGCAGTCCTTGTTGTTGGCAGAAGGCGACTGCCGTTTGGATCTGTTTGCTGCTGTTAGCGACGATCATCATCGGGATTTTGCGCTCGATGACGGGAATCATCGCTTCGAGGCGCAGATCGACGTTCAAATCCGGGTCCGACGCTTTGGCTCGAGCGTAAGCACGCGTTTCGCGAAGGATTTCGTAGACCGGTGCGAGTCGATCGGTCGATTCGCCTTCGCTCGCTTCGGTGTCTCGTGGCCCCCGTCCGCCTCTCGCTCGACCTGAAGTATTCCCGAAGCGTGGCCATTGAGCCGTCATCGTCGCATCGGATCGGACGGTCATGTCTTCCCAGGTCCATCCATCGAGTTGCATGACGGCCGATCGGCCTGAGATCAGTCCGCCAGTCGGGCTAACCAAGGAGAACAGGACGCCATTGGCTCTGGCCACTGGGATCGCTTCGGAGTCTGGGTTGAAGGCAGCGTTGGCCCGTACGTTGGGATTGACGCTACCGGTTTCGGCGTTGTCGACCGAGGCGTTGATCGAATCGATTTCGACGAGCCCCATGTAGGAGAGCGAATCGAAGAGACCTGGGTAGAGGTGTTTGCCCTGGGCATCGATGACCTCGAAACCCTCTTCGGCGGGGATCACAGGCAGGATCTGAGCGATCTTTCCTTCTTTGATCAGAAGGCAATGGTTGACGAGGGTTCCATTGGAGACGGTATGGACGATCGCGTTTTGGATCAGGATCGGCTTGGATTGCGGTGCGCCTGGAATTTGGTCCGAGGCTGACGATTCGAGCGCGCTGAGGCTCGAGAGGGCCAAAAGACCTACGATGTTCGGGGTGGCTTTGAGCCAGTGACGGATGCGGGTCATGAAGTTCATGGTGGTAGGTAGGGTTTGGGGGGATTGTGGATTATCGGTGCTCATGAGCTTCGTTTTCGTCGTGGTGGTGATGGCAGTATTCATCGTGGCTTGGCCAGAGTCTCGATGGATCGTCGGCAAGGGAGCTGCGGTCCCCTGCGGTTTCACCGCTATCGAGAACCTTCTGGACCAATTGGCGATGGAGTTGGCCGTCACGGATCCGCATTTGGGCATCGAGTTGGCGATCGAAGTATTTACGGCCATCGATCCAGGTTTGTTCGCAGCGTGCGCGGACCGAAAGTGGAGAGCCGTTCCAGAGGACAAAGTCAGCGTCTTTTCCGATTTCCAGCGAGCCGACGCGGTTGTCGATCCGCAACTGCTTAGCAGGGTTCAGGGTTACAAACTGCAAGGCGGTGTGTGGATCGAGTCCCCCGTACTTGACGGCTTTGGCTGCTTCGTGGTTCATGTGCCGACCGAGTTCGGCGTCATCGGAATTAAACGACACGACGATCCCTTGGTTATGCATCAGAGCACCGTTGTGGGGAATCGCGTCGTAGACTTCCAGTTTGTAGGCCCACCAGTCCGAGAAGGTTGAAGCGGTCGCGCCGTGCTTGGCGATCGCATCGGCCACTTTGTAGCCTTCGAGAATGTGTTGGAGCGATCCGATCTTGACGCCGAATTCATCGCACACGCGGATCAGTGCTAGGATCTCGTCTTGGCGATAGCTGTGGCAATGGATCCATCTTTCGCCACGAAGGATTTCGGCGATGGCTTCGAGTTCCAGGTCCCGGCGGGGTGGGAGTCCTTTGTGGGAGGCCGACCAGGCTTTCCAGTCGCGGTCGTATTCTTTGGCGGCCAGGAATCGGCTTCGGAAGATCTGTTCGACACCCATCCGGGATTGAGGGTACCGGGTTCGGTTCACATCGGTCCAGTTGCTTTGCTTGACGTTTTCCCCCAAAGCGAATTTGATACCGGCCGGGGCCGATTGGAACTTGAGGTCTTCGTAAGCGTGTCCCCATCGGAGTTTGATGACTTGATTTTGTCCACCGATGGGATTGGCCGAACCGTGAAGGATATTGGCGGTCGTCAGGCCACCGGCGAGTTGTCGGTAGAGCGTGACGTCTTCGGCATTGATAAAGTCCCCGATACGAACCTCCGCCGTGACGGCCTGGGTTCCCTCGTTGACACCGCTATCGGTGGCCATGTGGGAGTGGCAGTCGATGAGCCCCGGGCTGATTTCGAATTGGGATCCATCGATGATGGTCGCACCGGCGGGTACTTGAAGATCGATGCCGATGGCTTCGATCTTTCCTTGCCGAACGATCATGTCCGCATCGCGAAGGATTCCTTGGGGGCCACAGGTCCAGATGGTTGTATTTTGGATGACCAGCAAGTTGGGTTGTTCGGGGGTCGATTCGAATCCCAGAGAGGCAAACGGATAGCGAAGGGTCGAGAGGCTGGCGTTGGTCTTTTCTTTGTCGCTCTCTTGCTTGGTCGCCTTCTTGGTGTCTCCTTCTCGATTCGGTTCGGGTTGGGAGGCTGAGCGGGTTCCTCGGACGATCAGTTCGGTCCCATCGGCCAATCGGATCGAGCCCAAGAGAGTCGGTGGGGTATCGGCGGCGGCCAGCAGGGCCATGGAGAGCAGTGCGACCCCCGAAGGAGCCGTTTGGGGAGCTTCTGCGTTGGTGGATTTGGTCGCGAGTGCTTTGGCTTTGAGGCTAGCTGTGAGGGTCAATTCGGCCCAGCGGGGAGATTGGAGTTTCTCTTCGGTCGCTTGGGGTTTGGACTCGGATTTGGGTTTGCTTTCTGCAGCAGCGGGCTCAGCAGTCGGAGCAGCAGCGGGCTCGGCGGCAGCAGCCGGAGCAGGAGCAGGCTCGGCGGCAGGAGCAGGAGGCAAGAGGATCGAAGCTGCGATTTTTTTGGTGGAGTCTTTGATCGAGAGCTGGAACGGTTCGAAGGAGGGTTTTGGGTTGGTCGGGGATCGGACATCGAGGATTGCGACATCCCAGAGTCCGCTGATATCGTGATCGTTTTTGAAGGAGTTTGCCGGAGGCGTACCTCGCACCCAAACTTCTTCGATGCGAGAGTCCTCGGCGAACAGATCGCCCTTGGAGACGATGAAGTTTGCCCAGAGCCCTGGTCGTATTTTGCCGACTTGGTCGGCGATGCCGAGCAGTTCGGCGGGTTTGGTCGTCAGGGCAGCGAGTGCTTTGTTTGGATCCAACCCCCGAGCGATGGCTTTACGGATTTGCGGGAGCCATTCGGCAGGATCGCTCAGGCCGCTTGAGGTAAGGACAAAGGGGACACCGGCGCGATCGAGGCGGGCTGGGTTTTCCGGGGCGAGTTCCCAGTGCATGAGTTCTTCGAGTTCGGTCTCGAGGACGGCTTCGAGGGTTGAGACGTTGGGTGGTTTTGGGAAATTGACCGGCAGGATGAGGGTTCGCCCGGTTTTGGCGATAGGTTCGAGGAGTTGGTATTCTTGACCGGTTCCTTTGAGGAGGGCTTTGAGTCCGAATTCTTTGGCGAAGGAATCAGCGCGGAGGACGTATTGTTCGTTGAACGTATCGAAGATGAAGGGTTTTCCGGCCTGGATGTGTTTTTGGATCGCCTCGAGAGCGGCGTTGGATTCGGGTTTGAGCGAATCGGGTGCTCCGAGATGGGCGCGCAGGGCCGAGTCGTACCACTGGGAATCGAGGAATGTTTGGCGGGCCAGGGCCACAGCGCCCATGGGGCTCGATGGGTAGTTGTTTCGTCCACCGCTGCGAGAGACGGTCAGTCGCACGTGCATGGCGACATCGGCGCGGATTAGATTTGCGGCCGGTGGAGCATCGGCTGTCATCGCCGCGGCGCTGGTTCCTTTGAGGATCCCCTCTTTGGGAGCGAATAGGGCTGTGGTGATACCGGCGCGTCGGAGCTTCTGGATATTGGCGAGGGTTTCGACGGAATTGGCCACGGATCGTTGGGGAGTGATTTCGGAATTCCAATGCGGAGATCCTTGGTTGGGCGCGAATTCCGGAAGGTCGGTTTCTAGCCCTGCATCGATCCATCCCGGAGAGATCGACTTGCCTTTGAGGTCGATGACACGGAGCCCTTCGTTGGCTCGGAGCGAAGTCCCGACAGCGACGATCTTTCCGTCCTGGATCCACAGGGATCCTTGGTCGATCACGACACCTGGTTCGACGGTGATTCTGGCATTGGTGATCAGAAAGTCGTTGACTTTGTTTTCCGTGATGCCGACATCGGGTTTGGTGTCTGTTTTTTGAGCCCAAAGGATCGATGGGAGGCCAGCGACGAGCAACCAGAGGGTGGCTAGCGAGAGCTTGAGAAATCGCGAAGCGGACATCATTGGGTTTCGGTTCGTAAGATGCATTGTTGGAAATGTCTTGTGGGGATTTCGATGTTGGATCGTGATGCCAGTGTGGTTCGCGGTGGGCTTGTGGGTATCCCTGAGGGGGGCAGGGCGGGGGTGAAGATCGCAAAAAGTTTATCGGTTTCGACGAACGCAACGACTTTAACGACCCGTGGGAGCCTAGTTTGGGTTCGGCTATAGCCCAAAGGGAATTCAGTGTTTAGGATGAGGGTAGTCATTTGGCTTTTGGAAAAAGGCGTTTTTAGGTGATGTATGCCGATCTACGTTTATGAATCGATTGTTGAGGAAGGCCAGGAGCCTGAGGAGTTCGAGTTCTTCCAAAACATGAGCGATCCTGTTTTAGATAAGCATCCCGAGACAGGGGTGCGGATTCGTCGGATTCCAGCAAGGACCTCGATCGGTGGGATGTGGTCGGATGGCGCGATGAAGAATTCGATCAGCGATAACAAATTGGCCAAGCATGGGTTTACCAAGTATGTTAAGTCGGGGGACGGCAAGTACGAGAAGACCGTCGGTGATGGTCCATCGATGATTTCGCCGGATCCTTAAATCGCGACCATTTCGAGTCGAAAGTCGAACGCACAAGCAGTCAAATCAGTTGCATCAAGGGTGGGGGTCGGTCGCGTGGAGAAGTTGTTAGGCAAGACGAATGCACGGGTCGGAGTGATCATGGGTTCCCAGAGCGACTGGCCCACCATGAGGGAAGCTTGTGGGATTCTTGAGCGTTTTGGAGTCGAGCACGAGCGATGGATCGTATCGGCGCACCGGACCCCGCAATGGATGTTCGAGTATGCGCAGAGGGCTTCGGATCGAGGTTTGCAGGTCCTAATCGCTGGGGCGGGGGGAGCGGCGCATTTGCCTGGGATGGTCGCCTCGAGCACACTCTTGCCGGTACTGGGTGTACCGATTGAGAGCAAAGCGTTGTCTGGGCTCGATTCGCTCTTGAGCATTGTGCAGATGCCAGGTGGGATCCCTGTCGGGACCCTTGCGATCGGCGCGTCGGGGGCCAAGAATGCGGCGCTGCTGGCCGTTCGAATTTTAGGCTTGCACGATGCTCAATTGGCCATCAAGCTCCAGGAGTATGTTCGGCAGCAGACCCAGGGTGTGCTTGACGATATCGCACCGCGTGACCCTTGATCTAGGCGTCCTAGACAAGCCACCAAGGCAGGTTCAGAGGAAAAACTGCAACGATGAGTAGCAAAATCACTAAGGGGATTGAGCCCGGTGGGACCATTGGAGTCTTTGGCGGGGGGCAACTGGGGCGAATGTTTGCCCATGCAGCCCAGCGCATGGGCTACCAGGTGGTGGTTTTCACCGATGAGGCCCAGAGTCCGGCGGCTCAGGTGGTCCGTGAATCGATCGTTGGGGATTACACCGACATCGAGGCCGTTGCCGCTTTTGCCAAGCGAATCGATGTGGCAACCTTAGAGTTCGAGAACATTCCTTTGGTGGCCATCGAAACCGCTTCGATGTATGTCCCGGTCCGACCAGGTGAGAGAGTCTTGGCGGTCGCGCAAAATCGGTTGAAGGAGAAGACCACGCTGAGGGATTTTGGGATCCCCGTCACGCCGTTTTGTGAGGTCCGCAGTTACAGCGATGTGTTGCATGCGGCAGAGTTGCTCGGTTGGCCGATGGTCATCAAGACCGCTTCAGGGGGGTATGATGGCAAGGGGCAGCTTCGGGTCAGCAATGCGGCTCAGGGGAATGATGCACTAGAGGTCTTGGGGCCCGAGCCTTTGATCGCCGAGAAGTGGATCGAGTATCAGGCTGAGGTATCGGTGTTGGTGGCTAGGAATCCGTCGGGACAAGTCGAGGCTTATCCCATGTTCACCAATCGGCATAGCAATCACATCTTGGACATCACGAGTGTGCCGGCCTCAGGGGAGTTGGCCAGGGTCGAGACGAAGGCCGTTGAGATTGCATGCGCGATTGCCGAATCGTTGGGGCTTGAAGGATTGATTTGCGTCGAGATGTTTGTCGATGGCGATGGAGCATTGATGGTCAATGAGCTTGCACCCAGGCCCCACAACTCAGGGCATTTGACGATGGAGGCCAGTGCAGTCAGCCAGTTCGAGCAGCAGGTACGAGCGGTTTGCAATTTGCCTTTGGGTGCCGTCTCTGAGTGCCGACCGGCGGCGATGGTCAATCTGCTCGGGGATTTATGGAACGATGGGCAGGCGCCGGATTGGTCGGCAGCGTTGAGTCAACAAAATGCTCATTTGCATTTGTACGGCAAGACCCAAGCGAGGGTGGGTCGCAAGATGGGTCATCTGACGGTCTTGGGGCAGACTCCGCAGGCAGCCATCGAGTCTGCGCTGCAGTTGCGAGGCCGCTGGGCTGGGATTAGCGAGTCGCGGGGCTAGCGCTGTAGGTTGGAGATCTTCCCATGAGTTCGTTTCGGCGAGGTTCAGCCAGTGGGTTGAAGAAACCAGGGGGGCGGCCACCGACGACGGTCGGTCCGATATCGTTCAGGGGATAGGGATCGAATTCAGCGGCTTTGGCTTTTTGTCGTTCGATCGTTCCGAGACCGAATCTTTCCGAATAGCGAGAGGCGTTGCAGCCGCTTGCACCGAGGCAGCCGAGGCAAAGCACTCCCCAGAGGAACCGTTGGGCCGATGTCGACCTGTGAAGCAAATGGGCGGAGATCCAAGGTGACTTTGGGCGAGATTTCAAGCGTTTTTGGATCATCGGCTGGGCGTCCTTACCCTATGGAAAATGCTAGGTCTGGAAGTTTCGTGTGTCGAATTCATGAATTCCGGAAATCGTATCGTCTGGTAACTCCGAGACGCTAGATGGAAATAGGGCGGATTTTCCCCCGAGGCTTGAGGCGATTGACGATTTTTCCACCCTCAACACCTGGGTTAGCTGCATGAAGCACCGATGAAGGTCCAGGGTGAAATATTTGAAAGGGTTTCAAAACGGCAATAGGCTCGGTACGATGGAGAAATTAGAGAGACGCCCAGGTTTGACGTCACTATGGAGATGTGTGGTTCTATGCCGCTTCTAAAGCAAGAGCAGGATATTTACCCGGAAAATCTCTTCGAGTCGCTCGAAGCGTTGCCATCGGAGGCAGGGATGCGATGGTGGGCGATGCAGACGTTGCCCAGGTGCGAAAAGAAACTCATGCGGCAACTGCTCGACAGCCAAGTGCCTTACTACGGTCCCGTCATCGAGCGCAGGTATCGCAGTCCGCAGGGCCGTTTGCGTACGTCGTTTGTACCTTTGTTTTCCAATTATGTTTTTGTATTTGGAAACGAGGACATGCGTTACAAGGCGTTTGCGACCGGTTCGGTCAGCAAGTGCATGAAGGTCGTCGAGACCGAGCAATTCGTCGAAGACATCACTCGGATCTACAGGGCGGTACAGACGGGCGAACCGGTGTTCCCGGAAACGAAGCTTGAGCCTGGCGATCCGGTGCGGGTCAAATCCGGACCGTTCAAAGGATTTGAAGGGACGGTCATCCGTCGTGAGCATGAAGTGCGATTGTTGATCACGGTGCGGTGCATGGGGCAGGGGATCAGCGTTCAGATTCTCGATTGCCAAGTCGATGCGCTTTGAGTACCTGTCGTATCTAACGGAATCAATCGGTTCTATTCGAGGATCTTAGGGGTTGAACCATCAGGGCCAGGCACAGTCCAACAAAGGCCACACCTAGGGTCGAAATCCAGAGGATGGTCCAGGGTTGCAAGCTGGTCTTCGGGAGAATGAAACGATTCAGCAGAGCCGATGTCCATTGCGAGCAGAAGACCCCGAGGGCTTGAGCAAGTGCGATGGTCGCAAGTCCTGAAATCTGAGGACGGATCGCGTGCGCGTTTTCGTTGCAAGCGACTTGGAATGGGCAGTTGAGTGCCATGGCGACGGCCAGGGCCCCGAAGATTGGCCAGCCTGATTGGGCCAGCAAGCAACCGGTCAGGAGGACCAGCCAGCCGAGCGGGCCGACAAAGAGCAGTCGTTTACGTATTTTTGGCAGGAATGGCAATCCGAGCAACAAAGCTGTTTCCAAAAAGATGGTCAGGGCAAACAGATAGTAGCCAGAATCCCCGTAGGTTCTGGTCAGGAATTCGTGCGAATAGAGTCCGAAGGCAGCTTCGCAGAACGCCGTCAGAGCCACCAGGAGGATCAAGGCTTTCCATCGCCAGGAGTCGGATTGCGGGCTGTGTTTCGGGGCACTGGGACTTGGGGCACTGGGACTTGGGGTTTGGCCCGGAGGTGCAATGGGTGCCGTTCGATGCGACTGGTTTTTGTGTGCGATCAGGAGGCTTGCGGCGATAAAAAGGGAATGCGCCACAGCGCAGCTTGCAGCCAAAAACAGATGGTATTCGATGACGGCTTGTTCATCCGAGAGTAGCGCTGCGGTGGCAAGAATTGCGACGGCATAGCCGGCGCTGCCTGCGGCGCGGGCTGAGTAGGCGTGGTTGGCCAGGTTGGCCACGGCTAGGTGGTTCAGCAGGTTCATGCAGCAGGCATGTGCCGAGGCCAGAGCCAGGAGGCACAGTGCGGTTTCGAGGAACGCTGGCAGCAGGTTGGCTTGGGCCCGAGTCATAGAGAGTTGCCAGCCGAGAGTGGGCTGCAAGATAGCCACGCAGATGGCTGCAAGCAGTAGGAGGCGGGTTGGATACTGCGTCCATTGACGGCGTTCGGCGAATCGAAAAAACAGCAGAGTCAGTAGTCCGGCGACGGGAATGACGCTTGCGATGATGCTAGCCGTCGCGACCGGGTGGACTTGGCGCAAGTGGGTTTGGAGAGGAAAGACGGCAAAACCCAGCGAGAGAAAATGAAGGAAAAAAGCTCCGCTGGTTTGAAGCCAAAGGGCTTTGGGGGCAAAGGGGGAAATCATTCAGTAAGCTGCATTCAGTAAGGTACATTCAGTGTGTAGTGTTCCTTCCAGGGGGCTCGACTGCTGGCCGAAGCGTAGGGATCGAGGAGTTTTGGGAATTGGAAGTCCAATTTGCGGAGCGTATCGGGGCTGAAGAAATCCGCGAAGAATGCCTCGCGAGCGCCGATGGTTTGGATCCCATCCTTGGACTCTCGATCGAATCGATCGTTGAGCAACTGGGTGATGCGTTCGATCTCCTTGGCGCGTTGGTCCATGAGGGTTTGAATTTGGCGTTCGATGCGGGTCGTCAACGGGGCAGGGGGTTGGTTCTCAGTGGAGTTTTCGGTGGTGGGGATCGAAGGCAGTTCGAATTCGATTCGAGCCCCGAGGCATTCCTTGGCGAGGATTTTCAATCGTGGATCGGTGCTGATCGAGACGTGGTCGAATTCGTGTTGGAGCAAGCGAGACTTCCAGGGTTCGGCCGGTTGGTAGGATTTCATCAGGACGACTTGGTGCCTCCAGCCGATTTCCGATAGTTGAATGTTCGCCGTAACGGCCAGGAGCGAGGGGTTGGATGGGATCCGATTGACTTTGATCAAGCGGTAGCGGTAGTCATAGTGGAAGTTGAATTTGGTCAATCCTTGCTTTTTATGAGCGGCCAGTTCTTGGTCGTTGGTTTCGAAGCGGACTTGGCCCGCATCGATCAGGCGTTGGATGCCCGGGGGAGCCGATTCGATCCATTGAGCGAAGCGTTCGGCGTGCGGGTCTTGGGTCGATGGGAATAGGGTAGAAAAACCCAGAGCAACGATCGCCAGAACCGGGGAGATTCCAAGATAAAACGTCACAGAGATAGCGAGCATAGGGAGCTTGGAAATAGGGACGGAGATTTGACCGATGGTCGTGATTAAATCACACCTGGGGCACATGGTGCTAGTCAGGAACGGGAAAGATCAGTAAAACTTGGGTACTTGATGAACATTCATGGGAGAAAAGATGGCAAAACGAGCGCGTCGAAAAGCAGCAGACGAGTCTTTTGAGGACCAGGACAAGGAGGTACCGATCAAGGGTCGGGACATCGAGACGATGGGGAAGCTTGAGCGACTCGCTTCGGCCGTCGCCGAGGTGGCCAAGAAGCGTCGGGATCCTTACTTGGAGGTACCATCGCGGTCGCTATCGAATTCGAATTACAACCGGCGCAAGCGGCTCATCGAGATGGGTGGCAAGACGAACCGTCGGGAGTTGTTCAATCTGAACCAAGCTCGGGCTTACATGCAGACGATTTTGGTTGGGAGTGGATGTTCGCGTTTGATACGCCAAGGCAAATCGACGAGCATTCGGGGCATGTACTACATGCTCAAGCACAACATTGAGGGGACCAAGGAGAACACGTTCGAGGATCAGAGCGAGTCGGATACGATCATTGAGGATTTGGAGGTCATCACCGGAGCGATGCGCGAAGAGTTGCATCTTTATGCAGAGCCTCGTGGGAACCTTGCCGGACCTTTGGTGGTCATCGACGGTGGAAATGAGTTGGATGCCTCCAAGATGGGTGCGGCTGGGTATCCGATACCGAGTATCGTCGAGCCGGATCGGGTCAAGTTCAAGCGATGCGATGCGAAGTTCATCCTGCATGTGGAAAAAGGTACCGTTTGGCAACGGTTCAACGAGGACAAGTTTTGGCAGAAGCACAATTGCATCGTTTCTCACGGGGCAGGGCAGCCAGCTCGAGGAGTTCGGCGGATGCTCTATCGGCTCCATACCGAGTACAAGCTACCGGTGTATTGTCTGCTCGATAATGACCCTTGGGGATACTATATCTACTCGGTCATCAAGCAAGGATCGATCAACTTGGCCTTTGAGAGCATGCGGATGGCGATCCCCGACGCGAAGTTCATTGGGCTTCGAAGTGGCGATTACGAGCGATGCGGCTTGAAGCAAGACGTCAAGATCAAGCTTGACGACAAAGACAAGAAGCGAGCCAAGCAGATCGCATCGTATCCATGGTTTTCCGAGAAGAAGCATTGGCAAGCGGAGATCAAGCAGATGTTGACCAACGACTTCAAGTTGGAAGTCGAGGCGCTGATCAGCCGAGACATCAGCTATGTGACCGAAAAGTATGTTCCGGAGCGTTTGCGAAGCAAAGACTGGCTCGATTGACGTTACGGTGGTGAGCCGATCGAGTCGTTTTGAAAGCCATTTGGCCTTAAGGCCAGGGAGATCTTTTAGCCCTATGAGCGAATCGACCAGCAATCAGGCGTTGAGTCTAGAGAATGTTCGACGAATCCTGCCTCATGAGGACCACCAAGGGACGCTCTTGCTCGATGATAAGCGGCTCGAGCAAGCGGCCATCGAGTTGGCCAAGGCGTTGCAGATACGGGCCTCGAAATTGCAGACTCCTCAGGAGCGCCGCCAGCAGGCCGAGCTCGATCGAATGCTCGATCACCCCGAGGACAAAGCGACGCTCACGCAGATTACCGACCAGAGTTTTCGAAGCAACTCACCCGGCCGAGTGGTCGATCAGATGGTGCATATCCTCGACGTCCAAGGTGTACCGCGATTTTTCAGCATGTTTGACCAAGCATTGCTCAAGGGGTTTCAGTCCTTCGGGGAGTACCTTCCGGGCGTGGCCGTCCCGTTGGTCAAAGAGAAAATGCGCAAAGAGACGGCCAATGTGATTCTGCCGGCCGAGGAGGACAAACTGCGATGGCATTTGTCCGAGCGGACACGCGAGGGGGTGCGGATGAACGTCAACTTCCTCGGAGAAGCGATCCTCGGCGAGCAAGAGTGCCGCAAAAGGCTCGACCGTTACTTGGCAGCACTCCAACTGCCAGAGATCGAATGTGTATCGATCAAGATATCGACCCTGTATTCCCAAATATCCCCTTTGGCTCGCGAGCATACGATCAAGAAGGTATCGGACCGGCTCGAGTTGCTCTACCGCGCGGCGGCCAAGGAGAAGTTCGTCCGCCCCGATGGGACATCGGTGTCGAAGTTCGTTTATTTGGACATGGAGGAGTATCGGGACTTGAGCCTTACGGCTGAGATCTTCCAAAGGACCCTCGATCGACCGGGGATGCAAAAGGTCAGGGCCGGGATCGCCTTGCAGGCTTACGTGCCCGATTCGGCCTTGGTCCAGGAGTCGATCACTCGGTGGGCACAAGATCGATTGAGCCGTGGGGGCGAACCGGTGACGATTCGCATCGTCAAAGGAGCCAACATGGAGATGGAGCGTATGGAAGCATCGCTTCGCGGTTGGCCACAGGCACCCTACCGTTCGAAGCTTGAGACGGATGCGAATTACAAACGGATGCTTCGCTATGGGATGGATCCGGATCGCTTGCAAGCCGTGCAGCTTGGAGTCGCTTCGCACAACCTTTTCGATTTAGCGTACGCGATCGTTTTGTCGGTTGCCACCGGTTCGTTGGATCGGGTTCAGTTTGAGATGCTCGAGGGGATGGCCAATCATCAACGGCGAGCGATTCTGGAGTTGTCCCAGCGACTCTTGCTCTACGCACCTGCTTGTTATCGCGAGGAATTCATCAATGCGATCGGTTATTTGATTCGACGTTTGGATGAGAATACCGGACCCGATAATTTCCTTCGGCATGCGTTCAAAATCCAAGTCGGCAGTTCGACTTGGCAACGCTTGGAAAACGGGTTCATCGAATCGATTCAGCAGATCGACCAGGTCCCGGTAGGACCTCGGCGGACCCAGGACCGGAATTTGGAACCCAAAGAGCCGCTTGCACCATTGAATTGGCGCAGATTTTCCAACGAGCCCGATACCGATTTCTCGCTTCCACAAAACGGCGATTGGGCCGAAAAGATCGTCAAGCGATGGATGCCTCTGTGCGATGCCAACGCGCCGGAGATTCTCGTTTCGATCGGGGCCCAGGAGCAGCAGGGAAGAGGCCAAACATTTACCTCGAACGACCCCTCCAGGCCTGGGGTTGTCTCTGCGCGGTATTCTCAGGCAGACGAGACTCAATTGAAGTCTGCTTTGGCGTGCCTGAAGGAGGATCCCTCGGGTTGGGGAGCGACCCGACCGCAGGAACGCTACGAGATTTTGCGGAAAGTCGCCCAGGAGCTGCGGATCGCTCGGGGCGAATTGATGGGTGCAGCGATCTTGGATGCCGGCAAGACGTTGTCCGAGAGTGACCCCGAGGTCAGCGAGGCGATCGACTTTGTCGAATTTTATGCTCGGTGCGCTCTGGACCTGCAGCTCCAGGGCCGAGGTGGGTTTAGTCCTGCTGGACCTGTAGTGGTTATCAGTCCATGGAACTTCCCGATCGCCATTCCTTGTGGAGGAATCGCGGCAGCATTGGCCGCTGGAAACACGGTATTGCTCAAACCTGCAAGCGACACGGCTTTGCCAGCTTACCTGTTGTGCCAGTGTTTCTGGAGAGCGGGCGTGCCCAGAGAGGCGCTCCAGTTTGCGCCAGCCAGCGGCAGTGCGATCAGCAAGGTCCTGCTTGCCGACGCCTCGATCGCCCGAGTGATCCTCACTGGAGGGACCGAAACGGCCTTGACGATTCTCGATGCCAATCCCCGGTTGCCTTTATTTGCCGAGACAGGCGGCAAGAACGCCACGATCGTCAGTGGTCTGAGCGACCGAGACTTGGCGATGAAAAATTTGTTGCACAGTGCATTTTCTCACGCAGGGCAGAAGTGCTCGGCGACGAGTCTCGCGTTGCTCGAGCAAGAGGTATTCCAGAGCAAAGAATTCCAAGAGCAGTTTGCCGATGCGGTGACGAGTCTTCGAGTCGGATCGGCTTGGGATCTGTCCACCAAAGTCGGTCCGTTGATCCGGCCACCTTCGGGGGATCTGCTTCGTGGGTTGAAGGAACTCGAGCGGGGCGAAAAATGGTTGGTGATGCCAACCCAACTCGGGGACAATCCGTGTTTGTACAGCCCAGGCGTCAAATGGAACGTGCAAGCAGGTAGTTTCACCCATGGCACCGAGTTGTTTGGTCCGGTTTTAGGGGTCATGGAATACGACCGCATCGAGAAGGCCATCGAGATGGTCAATGCGACCGGTTATGGTTTGACCAGCGGTTTGGAATCGCTCGATGATCGCGAGCAGCAGGTTTGGAAGAAAAAGATTCGAGCTGGCAATTTGTACATCAACAGACCCACGACCGGGGCAGTGGTTTTGAGGCAGCCTTTTGGTGGTTTAGCCAAGAGCGCCTTTGGGCCAGGGGTCAAAGCCGGGGGGCCGAACTACGTGACGATGATGCATCGTTGGCAAGAGCCCCAGGAGTTGCATGCAAGCCAGGATCCATCCGAGCCTCAGCATCCGTTACTGCTTAAGGTTTGGGGGAAGTTCGATGCGATAGCCAAGGAGCTATTGAGATTCGATCCGTCGGTCGGGGGGGACTTGAGCAAACTCCGTCATGCGATATTGGCTTACGATCGATTTGCTCGCGAGGAGATCCACCAAGAGCACGATCATTTCCGGTTGGTCGGACAAGACAATTCTAGGCGGTATTTGCCGGTGAACCCGATCTGCATTCGGCTTATGCCTGGGGATAGACTCTGGGGTATTTTGGCAAGGTGTGCAGCGAGCGTGGCAGTCGGGGCCACCGCGATCGTCAGTTACGATCCTAGGATCGAGGATTCGAAGATCGAAGCCCTTGAGCGCGCGACGTTGGCATGGGCAGGCAAGATCGAGTGGGTCGAGCAATCCGAAGCGATGCTAGGCGAGGAAATCCAAGCCGGTCACATCGCGCGTTTGCGGTACGATGGTCCCGAGGAAGTTCCCGAGCCGATCCGGCGATTGGCGTCTAAGAACTATGCTTACATCGCCGATGCGGTCGTAAGCTGTCAGGACTTAGAGCTCTTGTGGTATGTCGTCGAGCAGAGCATCTCGTTTGACTACCATCGGTATGGGAATCTCGGACCGCGCGCCTCGGAGCCCCGAAGCCCGGTTTCCTAAGGTATCCGATCGATCGTCACATTCGATACTTCCAGAGAGTTTGGAAAGGTCCAACGCTCACCGGGGCATTCTTGCAAGAAGCATACGGCTAGGGTGTAAGCCGCGGGGCTGTCGGGTCGAGAGAACAGCACAGCGGTGCTGCTAAGGGATGGCGGCCATCGGGCAGGAGTGTACCTTTTTCTCATCGAAGCCAAATGCGATTCACACGCATCGATCGAACCGTCGCACTTGGAATCGCTCTTTTGTCGGGCCAATGGAGCTATTCCCAGGCTCTGAGCAATCAGGGACTCGAGCAAGCCAGCGAGTTGTCGAATCGTCAGCAGGAGTACGAATTGCTGGCCAGTCAGATGCGACCTTGGGAGGAGCAGAATCGATTGCTGCGGAAAGCAGTCCGACTGGTATCACCTACGGTGGTCCATATCGAAGCGACCAAAGAGGAGCCGGTTCAAGAGGTCAGTTTGGACTCTCGGCTCGAGAAATCCAAGATTCGCACCAAGCGGGTCGAGGAGGCTGGAGCCGGCGTGGTCATCGAGGTTCAGGGACGCCACTACGTGTTGACCAACCGGCATGTCATCCAGTCGGCCCAGATCCCCGACATCCGAGTCGAAACCTACGACGGAGTCCCTCTGCAGATCGTCAAGATCACCGAGGATCCTTCCACGGATTTGGCGGTGATCGATGTTGGCCGAAGCGATCTTGCCGCATGCCGATTGGGCGACAGCCGAACGTTGGAAGTCGGCGAACATGTCTTCGCCGTCGGAAGTCCTTTTGGATTGAACCACTCGGTGAGTTTGGGGATTGTCAGCGCCAAAGGGCGGCGGAATCTGGAGCTTGGCAATAAGTCGATTGTCTATCAAGATTTCATCCAGACCGATGCGGCGATCAATCCGGGCAACAGCGGCGGGCCCTTGATGAATCTTCGGGGGGAGGTCGTGGGGATCAACACGGCCATTGCGAGCAATTCAGGGGTCAATGAAGGGATTGGTTTTGCGATCCCGATCCAATTGGCGATGGCAGTCGCGACCCAGTTGATCGAGAAGGGGGAACTGCAGCGATCGTATCTCGGAGTGAGCGTCGAGCGGGCTTTTCATGTCGATCCTCAGACTGGCTTGCAGAGCAACCGATTGCAGAGCTATCGAGCGCAGGGTGCATTGGTCAAGGTGGTCAAACCCAACAGTCCGGCTGAGTCGGCTGGTTTGCGTTATGGGGACATTATCTTGGAGTTCGATGGGGTCGCGGTTGAAAATGACGAGCACTTAGTGCAGATGGTGGGATTGACCGCATCAGGCAAATCGGTGGAGTTGGAGGTTTTGAGGGAACGCATGAGGGTACGGCTCAAGGTGTGGCTGACACCGATTGCAGCGAGTCGCAACTGAGCGATTTAACCCCCCCTAATGATGGATTGAGCCCACCATAAGAGGGGTTTTCGGAGTTATTTCCGAGATAATCGATTTTTTTTACCGTACTTCTTCATGGAAAATTGACCGATATACTAGAGCTGGTAATATTGGTTCGGTTTATTTGCGTTTTTTCTTCTCTTCCGCTTTTCAGGAGATTTTTATGCGGAATCACAAACAGAACGGCTTCACGCTCGTGGAGCTCTTGGTGGTTATCGCCATCATTGGGGTTTTGGTCGGTTTGTTACTTCCGGCGGTGCAAGCTGCTCGGGAGGCGGCACGTCGGATGTCTTGTGGCAACAACATTCGTCAGCTCGGTTTAGGGATCTTGAATTACGAGTCGGCCTACAAGCGGCTTCCTTCGGGAGCCAGTGGTCCATGTTCTTTCAACCCGTGGAGTGTCCATGATGAGGCCGTGAGCGTCGGTCGGATGCCGATCAACCGATACTCGGTGTTCGTCTCGATCCTTCCGATGATCGAGCAGCAGCAGTTGTACACCCAGATTCAGGACCAGCGTCCTTTCTTTAGGTCGACTTGGGATATGCAAGGCAATTTCACGCCTTGGCGAACTCAGGTCGCGTCGTTTCGTTGTCCGTCGGACCCCGGTAAGATGAATCCGGATGCGAACTGGGACATCGATGGTGCGGCTCGTGTCAACTACGCAGCCTGCTATGGGGACACTGTGGTCAATGTCAGCAATGCATGGCACCCTGCGGCAAATCGTGGTGCTTTCCAAGGTCGCTACGCGCGTCGGCTCGCGGAGATCACCGACGGGGCGGCTTACACGATCCTGTTGGGCGAAATTGGAACCAGTCCATCCTCGAATCTTGGAGCCGGGCAAGGCAAGCTTCGGATCCAAGGAACGCGTTGGCAGGCCGCCGGTGATGCGAACCTAACAACACCGATCGGCTGTCGCAATGCGAAGTTGGGCGACCGCTACAACCCTGCCGTTGCGGCCAATGGCGATCTTTGGCATTCGCAGGGGCTAAGGTGGCACGATGGGGATTACAACCACGGCTCGATCCAGACGATTTTGCCCCCGAACTCTGCCTCTTGCAATCGGGCATTGTGGGATTGGGGGATCTCCTCGGCCTCGAGCTATCACGGGCCTGGCGCGCACGTGGTCTTTGCCGACAACAACGTCCGCTTCATCCCCAATTCGGTCGATGCGGGCGATGCGGGCCGATTGGCTCCCGAAGGCAACGACGGTCCACGCTCCAATGATCCAAGTCCTTACGGTGCTTGGGGAGCGATGGGAACCAAGGATGCTGGCGATTTGTGGGATGCAGCTACCATCGAGTAGTTGCGAAACCTGTTAAAGTTTATGACAATCTTGCAAGGCGACCGGGATACCCTCCCGGTCGTCTTTTTTTGTTGAGAAAACTCAGGTGTTTTTTGGGGCTAGCCAAAGCATTCCTGAATTCGCGAAACGCTCAAGTAACGAAAGTAGCTCATGGAGATTGATGCAGCGACGGCCAAGCGATGGATGGACAGATCTCAGGACGATCAGGGGCAGGAGGTCTTTTTTCTGGATTGTAGAGAGCCCAATGAGCACCAGGTCGCCCATGTGCCGGGGGTGACATTGGTGCCGATGAGTCAATGGCCGCCGAGCCAAGGGGTTATTGGTTCGATGCAATCCAAACGGGTGGTTGTCATGTGCCATCATGGAGGCCGATCTTTGCGGGTTACCCAGTGGCTTCGTGCAAACGGTTATCCCGATGCGGTGAGCATGTCTGGGGGGATCGATCGCTGGAGCGTGGAGATCGACCCGTCGGTTCCCCGCTATTGAAATTGGTTTTTGCCGCAGGTGAAGTTCTCGTGAAATCGCCCCCTGCGGGTGCTTGCTCTATCGGACAAAGGGCTCACACTAACGACTTCATTGTGCCCAGTTCGTTTCCCCAACCAAGACATACCATCGATGCGCAAGAATAGAAGTTCCAATCGTTTGCTCGGACGACGTGCGAGAGCCTTGGGGTTGGGGACCGGACTGATGTTCCTTGGGGATCTAGGATTGGAAAACCCTCGGGTTTTTGGTCAAGAAAAACCGGCACCGCCGGCAAAGAGTGCCGAAAAAGCCGAAAAAGTCGAGAAAGCCGAGGTTGTACGTCCGGCGCCTGAGGACGTGGAGATACCCGAGGGGCTCGACACCTTGGCGGCCAAGCAGCATATCGCCGTGCAATCGCGCGTCTGTCCTTGGGGATTTTGGGGCTATCGTCCTGAGAGTTTCAGCAGTTGGACGAATCATTCGAATCGGTTGATCCCGGTCTATGTTTTCGGGGAGAGCCTTGAGCCTTATGTGGGAGCAAAGAGTCTTTATCGAGACGAGGCTAGGGTACGCGAATTGTATGGAAGGGTCCCTGAGAACACGGTGCAGCCTGAGGCGGAGTATGCCGACCAGACCGATGTGTACCGCTTGCAGCGCCAGGCGATCGAGAGCGGCAAGAAGAAGTACGTGTTTTTGGTGGTCTTTGATGGAATGGATTGGCAGACGAGTTGGGCCGCATCGATCTACAAGAACCGCAGGGTGGCTTATACGCAGGGGCCTGGCACCGGGTTGGTGTTTCAGGATTACGATCGGTGCCCGAAGGACTTTGGATACTTTGTCAGTTCCTCCTTGGGCGATGAAGTCGATACCGACGTCGATGCGCAGTTGGATAAGAAGTCCTCAACGAAATTTGGCGGGTACGATCCGAGGTTCGGAGGCCGAACTCCTTGGGATACCCCGAGCGACATTCAGTATTTGATCGGTAGAAATCAGCAATCCCCGCATGTGGTGACCGATTCGTCTTCATCGGCAAGTTCCATGACTGCTGGGGTCAAGATCCTTAACGGAGCGATCAATATTCGGCCGGATCGGACCCAAGTCGAGACCTTAGCGCACTGGGCGCAGAGGGAGAAGGGTTTTGCCGTCGGGACCGTGACGAGCGTACCGATATGCCATGCGACTCCCGCAGCGGCTTATGCGGTCAACGTCAGCCGCGATGACTATCAGGACATCACCCGTGACATGCTCGGACTCGTCTCGGCCAGTCACAAGAGCAAGCCTTATCCGGGCATGGATGTAGTGCTCGGAGCTGGCTATGGAGAGGAGACCAAATCCAATGCGGGTCAGGGTGAGAACTTCATCCCGGGCAACCGGTATTTGGCCGATGTGGATCGCGATGCGGTCGATGTGTCCAAGGGTGGGTCTGAGGCACGGTATGTCGTCGCCGAAAGGACGGCGGGAGTAGCGGGTACGGATGTGCTCACAGGGGCGGTGCGCCGGGCCGTCGATGGCAAGCATCGCTTGTTGGGCTTTTTTGGGGCCAAGAATGGGCATTTGCCATTTCAGACCGCCAATGGAGATTATCGACCCGTCGAGACGGTCAAGGGGATCGAGCAGTACACGGCCGAGGAGCTCTTAGAGAACCCGAAGCTCAGCGAGTTGACCGAGGCGGCCATCGACGTCTTAGCGAGTCGCAGCGATAAGTTTTGGTTGATGGTCGAAGCCGGGGACGTCGACTGGGCAAATCATGCCAATGACATCGACAGTTCGATCGGCGCGGTTTTCAGTGGAGAGCGAGCTGTCGAGTCGATATTTCGCTGGATCGAGACCAAGGGTGTTTGGGACGAATCGTTGGTGATCATCACGGCCGACCATGGCCACTACTTTCATTTGGTGCAACCCGAGGCATTGATCCCGACGGATTGAGGTATCTATCTAGCTCCACATTGTTCGTTTTTCTTCTTGTACTCGTACTCGAAGCGACCTGGCAAAGCAATTCGACCCCTAGGACCGCAAATTCCCGCGAATCGCCTCGATCAACGATCGGCATCGCCGCAGGTTCAAACAGCCATCGAGTACGATTACGACGAAATCCGATGCGAGGCACGAACTATGTATCTAGCGAGCCGTTGAATTCGGCATGAGAAGCCAGAT